>PDMX01002225.1_pt1 | contig 13717 bp, 16 predicted proteins | sample 1515501 | NCBI WGS metagenome assembly PDMX01 (sample SAMN07343022, study PRJNA328102) | Marine metagenome, whole genome shotgun sequencing project. | biome: marine; feature: bay; material: water; isolation source: viruses from water sample < 0.22 micron filtered, nuclease treated ...
CCTAGTAAAAATCCTATTAAATAATCCATAAAATATATTTTAACATACCTTACAGAACTTTAGATGTTTTTTAAGTATCCACCTTTAAATTTAGAATGAACGCGCAGCAAATTTTCATCGCAAGCGTCTTCCCACTCTTGTGTCCACGTTTCTACTTTTAAATCGTACTGCTCTCTTTTATAAGGAACGTAATAACAAAGGGGATCTCCTTGTTTTATCATTATTTGTTTTTTATTTTCAGAAGTTATAACAACTTGTTGATTTACTATATGGTGTTTGTCTGAATTTATTGAACCATAGGGTATGTACCAGTCAGGATTGTAGTGATAAAGTAATGGTACTTGATAAACACTATATCCTGGTGGTGTCATGATTCGCCAGGGGGATATTATTTTAAATATCTTTTTAATGTTTGCAGATTTAGGTGTGTAGTCTTTCATCTGTACATCGTGATGTAACTGTACTTCATAATCTTCGTATGATGTTGCCCATTCCCACTCTTGACCATCTGTCCATCTAAAATACATATCGCAATGTGCAGGTATAACAAATCCGTTATGAAAAATATCTGTAAAACTAGGACACAATTTTACTGTTTTACTTTGTGGAATTAATTTAGTGTAATGATCATCTTTAGGTGTTGGTGGTGTTTTGGTATACCATTGAGGTATAAAATTCTTAGCAGGTTGTGGTCTACAACTTTCAATATTTTCTAAACCTTTAAATGGTGTGCTAAATTTTATAAATGGTTGTACTTTTTTTTTAAACATGTAACTCCTTTAATTTATTTATTAATCCTAAACCATTTATATTTTGATTAAAACTGTGCATACGCCAAACACCATAGTCTTGTGCTAAATCAAATGCTATGTTGTTTACATTATCTAATATTTCTGTGTACTCTTTATAATTTAATTCGTTATTAGATAAACAATCAGTAGCAAGTTTTTTTGCATGCTTCCAAAACTCATTATCATACTTGGTTGCACCTAGATAGTGCATTACAATTATGTCCTGTAATTGTTTAAAAGTTTTTTGATACCATTCATTATGATCAGCAATGCTTTCTTTGTTGACTATGCTGTCGTATATTTTACGATTTATATTATCAACAGTTGTAAGACTTGTTGCTTCCATAGGTTCTAAAAAGAAAGAGGAGTTACCGTTGTATGAAATACTTTCAAAAAAGTTTTCCTTTCTATAATAGTTATTAAAATCTAATCTATTTTCTTCTTCATTTGGTTGCATGCCATAACTATCTATAACTTCGAGCAGTTGTTTCTTAGCTACTTCATGGTCAGTAATTTGTTGATTGTACATATAGCCCCATGACATTCTATTAGCTAATGGTATTCCAAATATCCAACCCCATTCAGCAGCAATACAAATTGTGTAATCATACTTAGGAAAATCCCAGTAGCATTGTCTAACATAAGCTGTATTAACTGGTATGTATTCTGCTAATTCAAAATTATCTAAGCTATTAGGTTTACCTGAACAATCAATAACATAATCTGCGTCTACATCGTATACATTGTTTACTTTAATATCTTTAAAGTTCACTCGGTTTTTATTTTTTTCAGCTATATATTCTTGTAAGTCAACAGCGCTAAAGTGCATAGATATATCGGGTGCAGGAAATGTGTGCATAAAATTTTCATCTGCCCAATCAATATAATGTATACCATTTTTATAATTACCACTAAATTTTTTCATCTTATAAAATTCAAAATCTAATGTGTAATGCAAAGTTCTAGGAAGCGTTACTGTTGTTCCTTCTCCTACAGATTGTTCTTTAACTAAAGTGTCATAATAGCAATCTACTTCCCAATCTGTATAGTGTGCAAAATGATTATATGTTAATGAACCTGCTGTTCCTTTTCCAATAACTGCTAATTTATACATTGATTACCTCACACTTTTGTAATTCTTTATATGGATACCTACGCTTGGCTTTTTTAAAGATCTTAGAAACTCCTGTTACATAGCTAGTAATACCATATATTGAGTTTACATAATTTAATACAGCTTCATTGGGTAGCATTTCTTTAAGTTTTATATCTTCACTAAAATATAAGAAACCTAATGGTTCTCCTTTTTTAAATGTGACTGGTCTATTGTGAGTAATAATAAATGCCATATCTAAACTTCTTGCATATTGTCCAGGATTCAACATACCTTCTGCAAACTTAACACCTTTAATGTCATGTTTAGTATCACTCTTAGGTCCAGTCCAGTAGTAAGTTAGATCTTTGTCTTCTGTCATAAATATATAAGGAACTTTTATATGACAGATATAATAATCTTCATACCCTTTAATTTTAGTATCAGTATCTATAGCTAATACTGGGTTTTTGTCCCATAAATTTTCCCCTACTACCTGTTTAGACTTAGCAAAATATGATCCATCTTCCTGTCTGTTGATTTGTAAATCATAAGGCATTGTGATCACAACTGTTCTTCTGTCTAATGCTACAGTCTGTGGACAAATATTAATAAATGTTTCTTTAATATAAGGATCATTGTATAACTGATGTGGAGGTAGATCCTCTTTTTGTAATAAGAACCAATATAAGTTTTTCATTTCCACCTAATTTATTATACTATTCTGGAGTTCTAAGTACCCAATTTGTAGTTTCTTCATTCCATTCGTATGATGTAACTTCATCTGCTGATAGCTGTTCTGCTGTTAAAGTAGGATAAGGAACTGGAGGTTCCCAAATCCAGGTAGAATTATTTAATGTCCAACTAGGGTAAGGTTGTTGCCAATAAAATACATCATTTGCAGAGTCGTATTTCATACCTAGACCTGCATAATTACCTCTAAAAGGAGTACCCCCTGATAAATGTGTACCTTCAAAAGTGTTGTAAGAAGTTCTTATACATGTACCACTATGTTGTTCTAAACTTTCATAATATGCTTCCCAAGTTGCAAAACCTTCAGGCAAATCTTCAGTATTATCTTCATCAATACCAACAATTACTTGTGTGACTACTGAATTATCATCTATGAATGCGTAATGTGCCATATTAATTCCAGTAAACTGAACCACTACTAGCTGTTACATAAGCAAATTTATAATCTCCGCTAACTGTTTCAGAAGATATGGTTACTGTATTAGCGTTTAAATTCCATTGTTTAGGATAGCGTAAACCAATTACTCCTGAACCACCAGGAAAACTTGCACGGCTTACATGAGAACGTGAACCTCCGCCACCGCCACCTGTGTTAACTGTCCCTGCTTCTCCTTGACCATTACCTTGTCCTTTACCGCCACCACCTTGACCACCTTGTGACTGAACATTGTTACCTGAACGATAGTAGTCTGCACCACCACCGCCACCACCTGCGTAGTAATTACCATCTAACCATTGAGAACCGTTACCACCATTACCACCTGAAGTACCACTAAAACCACCTGTTTGAGAAGCACCTCCACCACCGCTTCCTGCGTAATAAACATTTCCACCATTTCTACCTTCTGAAGGAGAATATCCACCTACATTACCTGATCCACCAGTTTGACCTTGCCACCCTGCGCCTCCACCTGAACCACCTGAATTACCATTTGAGTTAGCACGACCTGCACCACCATAAGATGATTGATTACCATTAAAATGAGAAGTGTTACCGTTACCACCTGCTGAACCTGCTGCACCTACATAAGTTGTATAGTTAGTATCTCCAAGAAGTAACGTTTCAGAAAATGTACGATACCCACCTGCACCGCCACCACCCCCTGCGTCATTACCATTGGCACCACCTGCACCACCTGCAACAATAAGAACTGCTACCATTAAATCAGGTTTAGCACCTCCTGATAAAGCGAATCTAGCTGCACCTAATGGCATTTAAAACTCCTGTATAGCGTTAAGTAATGGTGTTCCTGCGTTTACAAATAACAAAGATACAACATCTGTTTTGTCGTTTGTAGATGTCATTGTAAATCCACCTGCACCTGCGGTTTTAGCTGTTAAATCCCCTCCACCATTAACTGTTATAGCGTTTATAGCTACAGTAAATGATGATGAACTATCTTGTGTAATAAATAATGTTATTGAACAAGTACCTGCGGCAGGTACATTAGTAAAATCTATGTCTGTAATACTTTCTGTAAGTGTAATAGTTGCAACATTTCCTGATAGTACATCTATAGCTAGTACTCCTGATGAACTTGTTACTGCTTGTACTTTTTCATTGTAGTTAGGAAGAAGTAAGCCATCTGTATTAGAATATTCTGCTAATCCATCTGTGTCTGATCCGTCTTTTGTTACATGTACTGGTCTAAATTCTGCCATTTTTTGTTCCTATTTAATTAAATTTATACTGTCTATTGTACCATCTGATTCAGTAAATTTAAGTATTCCTCCAAAGGTAGAAATATTATTTACTGATCCATCACTCTCAATAAATTTTAGAGAGTTATTAGCTACAGAAATAGTATCTGTAGATCCGTCAAATAGTATAAATTTAAGTAAATCAGTTATGTTTAAATCTTCATCAATAGGTTTATTTCCAATTGTGTCTATAGCAATTGATCCACCTTCTTTAAGAAGCAAAAGAATTGACATTAACTCATTTCCTGTAAAGCGTTTAAGAATGGTGTTCCTGCGCCAAAAAATAAAAATGTAACAATATCAATAGCACCTAACGTAGATGTCATATCAAAACCAACTGCACCTGGAGTTAGTGCCGTCACATTACTACCTGCATTTACAGTAATAGCGTTTATTGCAACTGTGTATGCTGATGAAGCGTCTTGCGTTATTTTGACTGTAAAAGAAGATACACCATTTGTAGGTACATTTGTAAAGTCTATATCGGTTACACTTTCTGTAAGAGTTAATGAACCTGTATTACCATTAGCTAAATCTATTGCAACAACTCCTGATGATGATGATAAAGCTACATCTGTTTCTGAATAGTCTTTAAGTACCGCAGCTGATATTTCTTGATCTCCCGCATTAATAGCACCTGTCATTGTACCGCCTGCTAAAGATAATTTAGTTGCGTCTTGTGTATCAACGTACGCTTTTATAGATTGTTGTGAAGCTGCTGCTGTTGAACTATTGCTAGCCATGTCATCTTCGTCTAGTAAAGTAACACCACTTGCGTCAACATAAGATTTGTTTGCAGCGTCTGCTGCTGCTGTTGGTGTAGTAAGGTTTGTAATTTTATTATTGTTAGCGTCTAAATCTGTAGCTAATTTAGGTGTACCTGCTGTACCTGAAGCGTAGCTTACATCTACTACTTGACCTATTGCGTCAAACATATCTTCATATACTTGTTGGACTGGAGTCATACGCACTATGGAGTTTTGTGGGTGTGATAGTCCTGAAGCTGCTGCTGATCCTGTTAAGTATCTATTGTCTGCAGTAGAAGTTACTAACTGTGTAGAAGTAAAGGTACCATCAAAAAATACATACTCACGCTGTGTTGCACTATCAGGTTCAATAACTAAATAACATGGACTTGTTAGTCCTGATGTAGAAGCTACTGTTGCTGTTGTATCTGTAGCACCAAATGTACTAGATAGCGTAGTTTCAAACGCGTTACGTGTAAATGTCTCTGCTGCTTTTCTTGTACTTGCCATAGGTTAATTTCTCCTGTTTAGTATATCACACACCAAATTGGTGTATTCCCAATCTTCCAATACCAAGCGCAGCTAATGAAGTAACTTCTCCAGTTGCAGACGCTTGTCTCTGACCACGTACTTGTATAGTACAAAATACCATAGTAGATCCTAGCTTAGTAATCTCTTGTATAGGTAACGTAACATTCTCTACAATACCTCTAATTATTTCATCAGGTTTAAAAAGAGTAAGAGTTACTGATTTACCTTCTAATTTTTTTACAGCGTCGAATAATTTTTTACCAATACCAGGTATGTTCTTAGCACGTTTACCTGGACGTTCTATACGATCAGATACGTTAATAGGAATACGTGCAATAATATCTTCAGGTTCAGGGAATGCACGATAACTATATGAGTACACTTCAGGACTAGCTGTTCTTCCTGAATTAGCACTTATAGTTAATTTTGCAACTAACCACCTGTTAATTACATTGATCATAGGTATTTCGTTACCACTCTCTGATGTTTCTATTCTTGTTAAAGTTGAATAACTTGTAGCATTTGGATTTTCTAATGCGTCTAATTCTGTACTAAATTCAGCTAGTACGTTAGAACCTGCAGGTATATCGTTAGTATAGATACGACCACCTATCCATTGTTTAGCTTGTGAAGTATAGAAATCTGCAGCAGGTAGTATTAAGTAACCATCATCAACTAACGTTGCAGCTTCTTTAATTAAACCTATACCTGCAACAATAAAAAATAATTTACCACTAGCTATAGCTATACCTGTTACTTTACCTGATGTACCCGTGTAATAAATATTTCTAGCGTAACCGAATGTAGGTAAGTAAATAGAGTATAGATCTGTCTCTGTACCACTATCAACAATACCAAAATATATTTGATCTCTCGCGTTATAAAATGCTGTAGGACTTTTATCTACAGTTGTATCGTTGTCTCCAAATTCTTTAATGAGTTGTCTGTCATCAAGTGTATAAAGCACACCATCTGTTGCAATAGTTCCTCTATATACTCTACCTATTTTTCCTCCACCTGCTGATGTCTGTGATGTAGAAAAGAAAATAATACCATTGCTTTCTGTCATATCTACAATGTCTTCTCCTTCAATATAAGTTTGACCTGCTAATACAAGACCTGATGTTGTGTCATCTTTTATAGCGTATATATATCCGTCATTAGCTGCTGCTAGTATTACTGATCCACCATCTATAACACTTGTCCACGCTGATCCTGAAGGTAAATCTTTTATAACTTGTGGATTATTTGAACCGTTTAATTCATGTAAATGACCATCTGTATCTATTGCGAGTAAGTAATTCTTTACATTAAATAAACCTGTATAAATATGACTAGAGTGTAAGTTCATATAGTTAGACCAACCACCACCTATATTATCTATGTCAAGTTTTCTAACAATACTATCAGTACCATCGTTAAGTGATACGTAAAGTATATGTCCCTCAAGAACCATACCTGTAATATTAAAACTTGGTCCTGCGGAATAGGGATCTGTTGTAGTCCAGGTGTCTCCACCGTTTGATGAGTAATATACATCGTGACCTTGACCAACATACAATACATCTTCATGTCCAATAATTTCTTGGTATGCACTTGCACTAGCTCTACTTGTTACTGCTGTTGTCTCATTTAATAATTCTATAGAATATGCTTTACCGCTGTCATCTGCATTTTTAAATACATCTATACCTTTGCTGTCAAAAAATCTTCTAAAGTCATTAGGACCTTGTTGTCTTTGGTGTGCTTGATCTAAACCTGCACCACCTGAAAAATCAGATCTTGCAAATGATTGACCAAACTCTGCTCTAAATTCTTCAGGTACTTGTGCTGTGTTAACCTGTTGCGCAGATAATGGTGCAGTAGTAATAGTTAATTCTCTACCTGGCGCTACTGCTAATCGTAAAAGTATATCAGTAATACCATCAGATATTTGTGCTTGATACCCAAAAGCTAATGGGTTAGAAACGTTTGACGTTGATGGTAAAGGCATTAGGTAAAACTTATTCCGTATAATTCTACGCCTTGCGGAAATCGTGAACGTTGTTCCCTTCTTGCTCTGTCTAGCAATACTCCATAATAACGGAGTAAAGCATTTCTAAGTCTTTCTCCAGAACCAACAGGAACTCCTCTTTGTTCTAAGTTTTCTGTAATATAGTTTTGTGTACTTGCGTCAACATCTAACTCTGACAATAACTGTGCTACGGCACCAACCATAACTATTTGCTCATGGAAGTCTTCTAGTCCTGATACCGCATTTAAGTCATCAGTCTCTGCTGATGGTCTTGTAAACTTTGAAGCATATACAACATAGACACTCTTACCTGATGTAGGAGACGTAGGAAACTGTACTGCTGCCTCTGTTGTAGATCCTGCAAAGTCTGTTAGTAATTCAAGTGGTACGTCTGTATAACTTGTAGTAGTCCCACCAGTTGTACTGTTATCTATTTTTGCTTGTAAAATTCTTTGTGTTCCTGCAGGCATTTCTACAAATTGTGTAGATGAAGTTGTAAGTGTTGTTTTTTTAACAGCATATAATGCAGGGAATAAACCAATGACTTGATCGCCAATAGCATTAGTCACGTTTAGTCTTGGATACTTAGGTTTAAGAATAATGTCAGTATCTTCTAAATGTTCTGCTGCAGTAGAACCTAACCTACCACGTTCAATTGTTATTTCTCTTGATACTGTGTTGATGTCTTCGACCATAACAAGTTCTGTATCTATCTCTAATACTGAACCTGCACCAATAAGTTCTTCTTCTTCTGGTGTAAATAGTCCTTCTTTATATTGTAAAGTTGTACCAGTTGATGTTAAACCTTGCGCACCACCAGTAATGCTATCTAAGTTAGCAACTTGTGTTAAAGGTTCTTGTTCTTCTACAGGTCGTAAATACTCTCTGTAGGTTCTATCAATTAGCTGTCCTAGTGTAGACATGAATACCTACCTTTAAGCAGTTCTAAATATTAATTTAATTTTTCTGTCTGCAGCTTCTGTTCCGTCTGAAGTTACTCTAATGTAACCACCGCTAGCAAAAGCCCAACCGCTAGGATCTACACGTGTTGCATTACCTGCACTAACTGTGTATGATACCTCTGTGCCGTCAGTCTCAACTACATCTACCCATGATGATCCATCTACTGAAAAATCAAAAGTAATGTTTGCACCAGTCATAGCAGATGGGAATACAATCCCTGCTAAAAGCATGTTATCTACGTTGATTGATGTACTGTTGCTTGCGTCTTCTGAAATGTCTATTAAAGCTACTTCGCTTTTACTTCTACCGTATACCATATTGTAAATTCTAACATACTCAAAACACCGCTATGGTGGAATAGCGGTGTTTGAGTAATTATTGAATAGGAATTAACCTATTACGTTATCGATCTGACAATGGTATTGTTGTGGACCAAAGTCCATAGCCATTTCCATATATACAGCTTTAGCAATTCTTGCGTTATCTGCTTGATCTAAGTCTCTAACGAACATTGTTCCATATCCTGGGATATTTAAGAATATTGGTTTAACGAAACTAAGGTCAACGATAAATGCTTGCTTAGAACCTGAAATAGTACCTGCTGGTAAGAAGTCAGATAATGCTAGTCCGATTGAACCGAATGGTGTAACAATTGTATCAATGTCAACACCTCCAACATTTCTGTCTCTTGGTAGGATACCAAAGTTTACAGATCCAACTGTAGCGTTAACGAGTTCTTTGTTAAGATCCAACAACATTGTTGGAGATACAAAGAGAACTGGTTGTCTCATTGGTGCGCCTGCGTCATACAACGCTTTCATACCACTAGCTATGATGTCCCAGTTTAGTTTTTGTGCTGCAGGAGTTCCTGCACCATCATCGTTATTTACTGCAGTTCCGCCTGATAGATCTTGATGTTCTTTCAAACCTCTCATCTGACGGTTGCCTGTTGTACCATCGTTGTAGGAAGCATTGAATGCTGCCCACTCTACTTTTTTAGCTACTGTCTCTAATACTAATTCCATTTGATAAGCAAGCTCATCATTGATTGGGTTAGTTCCTGCTAAAGCTAATGCAGGATCAGAGTTTTTATAGTTGCCCGCTAAGTCGAACGGTACTATTTCTCCAGAAGCAGCTTGTGCAGTATAAGAAATCTGCGCGGCTTCATGGAATATTTGTAGAACACCTTGTTGTGCTGCTCTGCTTCTACCTGAATAATTAGGCGCGCCGCCTTCGTCATCAGGAGTTACAGCAGATACTGTTGCATTGTCTTGTGTTTGGAATTGGAAGAATGTGCTGTTTGTAGCAACTCCGCCATTCAAACCACCTGCAGCAGCGAGTAGTGGTGTTCTATGAGGTGTTATTTTAAATAACTCGCCAGTAAAGTTGTTCACATCACTAGCGACTATTGGATTAGCACCTGATATTGCTGCCATTTTCTACGTCCCTTCTATTTGTAGTTAATTGGTTTATTGATTTTTTTGTTGTTCTTGTAAGGCAATTTTTGCCCTTAGACTATCTCTTACAGAAGTCTCTGGACTACCAATAACGTCTTGCATTTTCTGTGTCCAATCAGCAGGTTGTTGTGCAGATGAATTTTGTTGTATCTGTTCTAACTTACTGTCACTTTCAGCGATCTTTGCAGCAGCTACTTCGTTGTTCTGCTGTACCTGTGTATCGATGTTATAAGTGTCTTTAAGCCATTGACCTAACTCTGAAGTATCTGGTTTTCCGTCATATAGATCGAAAGCCATTTTACCTGTACCAGAGTTTGGATCTAGTCCAACATCTTTAAACATAGAAGTCTTTACGACATTCTTTAGTTCTTTATTCTCTTGCTCAACTGATTTAAGTTTATCCCTTAAACCTTTAATACCTTCGTTGGTATCGTTGCCGTCCATTATTTGTTCTCCGTTATCTGTCATTTGATAATCTCCATTTCTCACACAATTACACCGTTCTCCAATAAGGTGTGGTACATATTGGGAGTGGTTACATAATTATTTTACATGTTGAATGGGCGCTGTAACATACGCATACAACACCTCTACGAATTAAATACGTGGTAAGGACGTAGGAACCCTTAACCAGAGTGATGATCTATTATTTACTTGGCGGATACTGTCAACGCCAATACAAATATTATAACACAAGATATGACCGTTATTGTTTTTTTTCCTGTTTCTGTCAATATTATTTTGTAAGCGTCATTCCACCATGTCCATGACTTATCAGACTTGTAGTGACCTTTTTTATTTCTAGCTCGTACCCATTTAAACATTACTGCTCAACCAATCCAGTTATACCTGCTTGTGTCGTTGCTGCGCCACCTTCTTGTGTGAAGACTGTAGCTTGTTCGCCTTCAAGTCTTGCACGTACTTGATCTGCAACACCGTCTCCAAAGACTTCACTTTCTATAAACTCTGATAAACCAAAGATGTCTTCTCTACCAGTAAACCTGCTAGCCAATCTTTGTAACCTAGGCAACTGTGTCTCTGCTCTAGCTGCTAACTGTTGCGCACCTGTGCCTGACACACCTGCACTAATAAGTCTTTGTGCCTGTTCTGTAGATATAGCAAAGTCTTGTTCTAAGAACGCACCACCAATTTGTGATACTTCAACTCTTTGGTTAATAATATCTGCTGATACATCTTCTGATATGAAGCTAGCAAATATAGCTTCGTCTGTAATATCTTCAGTTGTTGGAAATATATTAGGATAATTGTTCACGTAGTATTGTTTTACAGCACCAAACTGCGGAAACAATGAGTTATATGCAACATTAAGTCTTTCCTCAAATGTTACGGGTGCCACATCATTTTCAAATAATGTTTGTATTTGGTTACCAAAGTAATCAGGATTGAGGTTGTAATCAGCTAATAGATTTGTGTAATCTTCCTCAATCTTTATATAATCAAGTTCTGGTGTTGTTGTATCAATACGTAAAGTTTTACCATCTTCTCTAAAAATACCAGGGAACTTATCCTTATATGCTTGTGTAGTTCTCAATACACGCAATGCTTCTTCTTCGTCTCCTCCATTTGTATTAAACTCTTGTAAGAAACCTTGAGATAACTCTGGACCTAACCATGGGTAATTAGTTTCTGCGTATGCTTGTGCGTCAAATTCCTCTACTGGATCTCCAGGTACTTCTACAACTGGACCAGGTAAAGGTGGCGGATCAGTTTGTAGTCCCTGTAGTTCTAATTCTAATCTTCTACGTTCTTCTTCTAACCTTTTACGTTCTTCTTCTAGTGCTGCTTTTTCTGCTGCTAAAGGATCTATTAGACCACTCTCATCTTCTTCTACAACAGGTGGTACTGTTGTTACTGGTGCGGTAAAGGAAGGTTCTGTTATTTCTCCTGCTGCTTCTGCTGCACCTGCACTAGCTGCTCTAATCTGTTCTATAGTTTCTACAGTTGGTTCTTGCAGATTTTCTTCTGGTTCTGATCTAGGTGCTGATCTAGGAGGTGCCATTACGCCATCTATTAGAGGAGTAAGTTGTGCTAGTCTAGCTAAAATACTCATCGAAACCTACCCCCGCCTGTTGCACGTTGACCAGGTGTACCAAACTTACTTTTCATTCTTGTCTGCAATGTATCACGATATGTTTGTGTACCTAATTTTGCAGCTTCCTCAAACGCTATATCTTCTCTTTCTTTAACGTCATTTGTTGCCATAAATCTTTGCCATGCTGATGATGTTTCATCTGGTAATTGTCCAGTAACTGTATTCCATTGTTGTCTAAATGTACCTGAAGCAGTTGCATAATTCTTTACTGCTGTACCCTTAAACTGCGTGTATTTGTTCTGGAATGTTTCCTCTAACTGTGGAATAAAAGTTTCGTTATACCACGTTGGATTGGCTTCTGCTTCTTTAGCTATAGATTCTACATCGTAAAATTCTGTTTGACCAGGTCCCAAAACGGTTTCTATATATTCAGCAATATCTCTTGTCTTTAATATTACATCAAAAGATTGTCCTGTAAGTACTGCTTGTACCTCTGGATCGAGTGTATATCTTATACGTTCATTAACCATCTTGTCTAAAATATTATTTAATTCTGTAGTGTCTGATATTTTACCTGACTGTAACAAGTTAGTAAGACCTGATACTACGTTAGGGTTTATTGTTTGGACACCTCTGTTAACCATACCGTCAACAATAAGTTGTTGGTTCTTAACAGATTGTTCTGCATATTTAGCAGGATCTGAAGCGAATAGTTCTGCTGATTGTCTCTGACTAGGTGGTGTATTTCTATACCAATTAACACGTTGCAAGTCTGCAGTACGTACTGCTTTACCTTCTAACGCATTCTCTATAGCTAATGCTAAAAAATCTAAGTTACCTTCATCATCTTCTGATAAGATCCAGGGACTATACTTTGCTTCTTCTTGTAATGCTTCTACTAAATGATCATAAGGTTCTGCACCTGCTTCTGCTTGTGAAAATAACAATTGGTTTGAATTACCAAAATAAAAACTGTTGTTGTACTCTTGTCCTGTAATAGCTGATGAACCTTCTATAACATTCATACCACTATCTACTACAACGTTTGCTACTAAGTTGTTCCCTGCTACTTTTTCTTTTACTGCGTTCCAATCTGTTATCTCATAACGCCATGTAAATTTACCAGATGATCCCTCAAACTCTGGTATTTGTGCAACGAGGTAGAACTTACTACCAAATTCTGTAATTTCTTCCCATATCTCAAAGTCTTTAGATATAGTGTTTATAAGTTTATTTGCTGTTTTTTCTTGTGTCGCCATTATACAAACTTTCCGCTGAACGTTCTCTTTATTCTATCATACATGTCTGGCTCACTCACTTCATTATTTGCTGTTGGAATGTTGTATGTTTTTTCTAGTTTATCTTTTAGTTCTTGTTTGCTTTTTTCTTTTTGCTCTAATGCTTCTTTATATCTATTGTTTGTTGTTCTAAATCTATTGTAACCGTATGGACCTACTTGCTCTGGTGTCTGTGATTCAAACTCTTGTTCTTTATTTTCATCAACTTCTACAGTATCTACTGTATTCATAGGTGTATCTTTTTCAGGTTCTTTAACTTCTACATCATCTTCTGGTGTATCTTCAATTACTTCTTCTTCGTCTGGTTCTTCTGGTTC
>PDMX01000144.1_pt1 | contig 13545 bp, 15 predicted proteins | sample 1515501 | NCBI WGS metagenome assembly PDMX01 (sample SAMN07343022, study PRJNA328102) | Marine metagenome, whole genome shotgun sequencing project. | biome: marine; feature: bay; material: water; isolation source: viruses from water sample < 0.22 micron filtered, nuclease treated ...
TGCACAGGAGGAATCACAAACAACGGATCAATCCCTAATCAATCCCTAAACACAGGAGGGGCAACAGTAGATATTACACTTACAAACTATTTTACTGGAAGCATACAAGGCTTTTTTGTAAGCAATCTACACACAGATTTTGTGGCCACATCAATTACTGGGACTGTCTTAAGTCTATTTTCACAAAGTAGAGCAGGTGTAAAAACAATTCTAGTAACAGCATTTGATGGTAACGATCTTACTTGTGATGCTACCCAAACAATACAAGTAACTACTACTTCGACTGAAGCTTTTGCTTGTAGCGATGCGTTTTTAACAGGAGGAGCAATAAGTCAATCAGGAACAATTACAGACCCAACTCTGGAAGGGGTTATTTCAGCAAGAAAAAGTACATCTGGAGGGTCAACTATTACATCTTACCCAGCAAACACAACAGGATCTGCTAGAGATGTTACGCTTTTCTTTGATATAACAGTTCCAACAGGCTTTAGTAATACAGGAGCAACTGTTGAGTGCTCTAAGCTTTTCTCTCAACCTTCGACTACTCTGCCTCCTTTTGGTTGTAATGATGCAGGTCTTACAGGCCAAGGAATTGCAGTTAATGGAAGCATAAAAAAAGGCACAGCAAATAAAGGAACGATTACAGCATTTAGTCCAATATCATTTGCTGCTGTTTCTACAAATACAGACAGAAATGTAACCTTTTCAATAACTCCTCCTTCTAGCGGTTACTCTAATAGTGGAGGAAGTGATATAAGCTGTGCAATAACAATGCAACAGCCTGCTCCTGAAATACCAACTCAAGGGAATGTTTTATGGTATGGAGCTTTAAATGGTGCTTACAACTTTATGACAAACGAGCAATTTACAGCAGCAGGTTTTGACATGAATAATTTACCTGTTTACAACAGAAGAAGAAGAGTTTTGCAGTATGATTTAGACCTAGATCAAAATAACTTGGGGGTTTCTGCTGCAAGTACAAGATTGCAACTGACTTCAACCTCTATTCTTTCAAATATTAATACTGCTGTTTATTATGAAAACTCTTATGGTAGTTCACTATACAATTTACTTAATCAATCTAACTGGAACTACAAAAGAGCAGATACTCCAAACCCTACCAATGGAGCTTATTTAAGAATTACCCAAAGCTTTGAAAATAATTACGGATTTGTTAGAGACGCTCGGCTCACCTATTGGGATAGTCTCTCCAAAAGCTATTGGATTAAAGTTGAGCTTACAGGCTTCATTTCAGAAATATGGAGCGTTAACTCCATAAGTCGAACCTTTTCAAGATTAGCATAATGCCTCTAAAAACAATTGACCTACAGATATATATTTACACAGGAACTCAAGGCTCTTACTCTGACTCCGATTTAAGATATACAATTACAAAAGAAAAACTCACAAACGATACAAATATAATATTTGAGGTTTCTGAGCTTGTAAGGGATTACATTGACCTAACTTTTAATGATGACTACATCTCCAGGACTCTTTGGGTTACTACTATTGCAACCTATAAGGATAATAATAATGTAGTCTTTACCTATGGCTCTCCTGCAACAGATCACTACTTAGCACTTGAGGGGTATGGATATTTTGAGGATCAGATTAATCCACAACTTAGCACAAATGCTTTAATAACTACAAGCAACATTTATCTACCTGATGACACAGCAGGGAAGATTCCAATATTTGCAGAAGGCGTTGGAAAGTATGTAATCGGATCGACTACCACACAGGTAACAGATGATGGAAACACAAATCAAAAGATTCAGTACATAACTGTCCCAGCCAACACGACAGACAACGTTGTAATCTATGGAACAGATGACTCAACTGTAGTTAAAACAATCGTAGTAAATAACGTATGTGAGCCTAAGTTTACCCCTTACAAGATAACCTTCGTCAATCGTTTCGGTGCTTTTGAAGATTTATGGGTGTTTAAAAAGACTACAGAAAAGTTTGCTGTAAGTGATGAAACCTACAAGGCAAATACTGTAAGCAATTCTAGTGTTACTTACAATGTCTATGATGGACAAGAGAGAAGATATAACGCAAATGGTAAAACCTCGCTTACACTTAATACAGGATACGTTAAAGAAGATTTTACAAGTACAATAGAGGAATTGTTTTTATCTGAGAATAGTTGGATTAGAATTAACAGTCAAACGCTGCCCATTATAATGAAAACCAAATCTATGACCATGAAAACAGGCTTAAACGATAGGCTTATAGACTACACACTAGACATAGATTTTGCATTTGATAAAATAAACAATGTTAGATAATGCTAAACCTACAGCTTTATATTGAAGGCCAGGAGGTTGATCTGTTTAAAGATGAATCTGTAACTCTTACTCAGTCGATTCAAGACATAATGAATCTTGACAAAGTAGGAATTGAGTTTACTAGATCGTTTCAAGTTCCTGCATCTAAGAAAAACAACAAAATATTTAAGCATTTTCATAACCCAATGATCATAGGGTTTGATGCTAGAGAAAAAAAACCTGCTGAGTTGCTTCTTAATTATAAGCCTTTTAAAAAGGGTAAAATAAAACTAGAAGGTGCATCAACAAAAAACAACAAAGCACACACCTATAAGGTTACATTCTTTGGCAATACTATAATTTTAAAAGACCTATTAGGAGATGCAAAGCTTTCAGGTCTAAGTTACTTGCAGCAGTTCTTTTTCTACAATTACAACAGCACAACTCTTAAAGCTTACATGACTGACGGGCTTGATATTACCGATGGCACAGAGACCTACACAGATGCATTAGTGTTTCCACTTATAACACATTCAAAGAGGCTTATCTATGACACTAACTTCACTTCAAGCAATGTCAACTCTACAACTCAAAACAACGTCGCTTACAATAGCTCTAGTGCAAACTACGGATTAGAGATTAGTCAATTAAAACCTGCACTTAGAATCTATGCAATAATAAGAGCAATTGAAGAAACCTATGGGATTACTTTTAGTAGAGACTTTTTTAATACTACTAACGAAAATTTCTACAATCTCTATTTGTGGCTTAGTAGTAAAACAGGAGAAAAAGCAGTACAGACAGGTAGTAATCCTTTAAATGCAGGCAATTTTATATATGCAGGAAATTTCATTATAACATATAGATTAAGAGGTGCAGTTACAAATGTAGGCACTAATGATTTTTATTGGACAGGGACACAAAACCTAGATAGATTCTTTGCTGTAACAGTAACCCCTCCTAGTGTTGACAATTTTAATGTTTTACTTTATAAAGACGGAAAGCTTTTTAGAGAATGGAAAGATGTTACTGGAAATGTTGAAAGCAATGCAAAATGGTCATCAGAACAAGAAGGAGGACTAATCAATTTAGGAGTTGCTGCTGGTAGATTTACTATAGCAATTGAAGGAGGAACTGGCACTTATGATTTAGAAATTGATGTGCGTGTTAATAAATCAGGACTGAGTAAAAGAAGAAGAATGTTATTTACTGGTCAAGCTTTCGTTAATACTTTTGAGCGCATTAACATTGTTTCACAGATGCCAGACATAAAAGTCATAGACTTTATTTCAGGTCTGTTTAAGATGTTCAACTTGACTGCGTTTGTAGATGAAAACAATGTAGTAAATATAAACAGCCTAGATAGTTTCTATCAGAGCAGCACAAACCTTTGGGACATTACTCAGTATGTAGATAAAACAAAGCAGAGTGTAGAAACTGCAATTCCATTTAAAGAAATAGATTTTGCATACAAAGGCCTAGAAAACTTTTTTGCAGCTTCTCATGAGGAATTATTCAACACAGAATGGGGAAGCGTTGAACAAAAAACTACAAGCGAAACAGGAGGCGAAACCTTTAGCCTTGAGCTACCCTTTGAACATTTTAAATTTGAAAGGCTAAGGAATTTAACAGGTGGATCGACTACAAACATTCAATGGGGATGGAGTGCTGACATTAAGCAAGATGCTTTTTTGGGAGAGCCTCTTCTGTTTTATCCTGTTTTACAAACCCTCGACATGGGAGTAAAAGACCTAGAGGGAAATGTTACACAGTTTACAAGTGCTTATATACCCTCTAATTCTGTTGCTACTACAGATTCATTTGCTATTCATTTTAACGGAGAGACAAACGAGTTTGCAGAAGTACCTTTTGAAAAAACCCTATTCTCAGAATACTATCAAAAGTACATTACAGAAATATTTGATAAACAAAGAAGATTAAGAAAAACCAATGCTTTTTTGCCTTTGTCAATAATTACAAATCTAAGTTTAGCAGACAAGATTAGAATCTTTGATGTAATCTACCTAATAAACAAAATTGAGACCAACTTTGAGACAGGGGAATCCAAGCTTGAACTAATAAACACTAGGACAGCTTTAGGAGAACTTGTAGAACAGGAAACTATTATACCTGACAAGTTTATTTTACAGCCTGACTCTTTGCTTCCTAGTAAAACACCCGAAGCTCCAATATGTATTACGATAGATCAAACAGAAAGAATCGATGAGCTGTATCAGATTACAATAGATAGAGCATGTGAAAATGATGGCTTTGATGTGCTATCTACAAGAGAAGTAATACCTAATGATCTAGACACAGGGACACAGCCAAAAGTAGTTAAAATCGACAGTCCTCTTCCTGTAACTTCTGCAACACTTGCATCCTTTACAACTGCTGCAACTTCTTCGTTTATATCGACAACCTACTACATTATGACATTAGGCAAAGTTGGAGAGGTAGCACAATTAAACGAATACGGAATCTTCCACTCTACAACAGCTTCAGATTTATCAGGCACAACCTACGCTACACTTGTAGCAGGAAATGCAACTCAAATAAAATTTGAAACGACAGAGCTTGATAGGATGCCTGTTGTGCCTAAAAAAGTAGAGGCACAAGTTACAGGCTTGTCAAGTAGCACAACTGTTTACTGGAAAGCTTACGTGAGAACTAACACCGATCCTACCTATGGCACATCTGATGTTATAAGTAATCGACAAAGTGGCACAACAACATGATAAGAGATTTGATAGAATTGCTTGAGATAGCAAAAGAGAATAAACTAAAAGGAGACCTAACAAATATCGCATTAGGCAAGAATAAAATACCAGAGAACTTCAGCGAGGTTTTTAAATTAACACTACTTAAAAAATGGCGGAAAAAATAACATTAGAACTAGAAGCCAAGCTAGGCGATGCTGTTAAAAGACTTGATGGCATAGAAAAGCAATTGGTTGATGTAGGGAAAGAATCTAAAAAAGCATCCAAAGGTATTGGAGGAATCAAAACTGCTCTCTCTGGAGTTGGTGCTGTTCTAACTGGTGGACTGTTTAAAGCAGGGTCTTTGATCTTTGAAAAGCTTACAGAGTTGTTTATGAGCAATCAAACTGTTGTGGATTCTTTAAGCGTTGCCATGAATGGCCTTAAAATCGTTTTTAATGACATTGTAGGCTTTATAACTGATATATCTATCCCAAGCTTTACGGAGTTAAAAGACACGATTATGCAGGGGCTTATAGATCGTTTTAATCAGGCTAAAGATGTAGCAGGTCTTTTGGGTAAAGCAGTAGTCAAATTATTTAAAGGAGATTTTTCTGGTGCTGTTGAATCACTTAAAGAAGCAGGCAAAGAATCTATTGATGTTATTACAGGACAAGACAAGTCATTTGAAAAGGTAACAGAGAGTGTTAAGAATTATGCAAAGGAAACTTTTAATGCTGCAAAAAGTCAATCTGATCTTAATACACAAGCACAACTTGCTGAGGCTATAAACGCAAAACTTCTTCAACAGTACGATAGAGATGCAGAATTACAAAGACAGATTAGGGATGATGTTTCTCTTACCATAGAAGAAAGGATTGCAGCGAATGTTAAACTAGGAGAAATTTTAGATGAACAGCAAAAGGTCATGATGGACAATGCTCAACAGCAAGTTGATGCTGCGGAGGCAAATCTTGCTATTGATAAAAACAACCTTGATTTACAAATTGCTCTTATAAACGCACAAAGAGAACTTGTCGATGTTGAGGCTCATGTTACAGGACTTAGAGCAGAACAATTAACAAATACAAACTCACTTCTTCAAGAGCAAAAGGATTTAGAAGATGAAATTTTAGCTACTAAACAAGATGCAATAGCTAAAGAATTAGAAGATAAATTAAAAGCCTCTGCAAAAGCTAAACAGATAAAAGAGGCAGAAACTAAAGCAGCCAAAGAACAAGACAAGGCAGCATTAGGATCAATCATGCAACTTGCAGGGGAAGGCTCTGCTGTGGGTAAAGCTGCTGCTGTGGCTCAAGTTACTATGGCAGGTATTGAGGGGGTTCAGAACGCTTATAAGACCGCACAGGCATCACCAATCACAGTTTTAAACCCTGCCTATCCTGTAATTCAAGCAGCATTAGCTGGAGCTATGGCAGCAAGTCAATTAGCAGCAATCATGTCAGTTCCTAAACCCTCTGCTTCTGGTGGCGGTGGCGGTGGTGGTAATCCTGCTGGTGCTATGCCTCCAGCTCCTCCTGCTTTTAACGTAGTAGGTGCAGCACCTGAGAATCAGTTAGCAGTAGCACTTGGACAAAACCAGAGTAAACCTGTTAAGGCATTTGTAGTAAGTAATGATGTAAGTACAGCACAGGCATTAGATAGAAACATTGAACAACAAGCAACATTATAATTATGAGAATAGTAGAATTAATTTTAGAAGATGATGACATTGGAGTAGAAGCCATTTCAGTAGTCGAAAATCCAGCAATTGAGGAGGACTTTATTGCTCTGAAAAAACAAGAGTACAAGTTTGCAGAACAAGACAAAGAGAAAAGACTTTTAGTCGGTGCTGCTCTAGTTCCCAACAAGCCCATATTTAGAAAAAATAAAGATGATGAATACTACATTTTCTTCTCAAAAGAGACAGTCAGAAAAGCATCACAGATGTTTTTTAAAAATGGCAATCAATCTCAGGCAACTCTTGAGCATGAGGTTAAGCTAGATGGCATGACTGTGGTTGAGTCCTGGATAGTAGAATCTGAAAAAGACAAGTCTAGACATTATGGCCTAGATGTTCCTGTCGGCACTTGGATGGTATCAATGAAAGTTGAATCTGATGCTGTTTGGCAGGACTTTATAAAAGATAAACTGGTTCGAGGTTTTTCTATTGAAGCGTACTTTTCGGATCGTATGTCTAGACCCAAAGACAAAGACCTAAAAGAAGAAGCCTCCCAAGAATTTATAGACACAATAAAAAAGATTCTAGAAGATGCGTAAAAAAAGAAAATACAAATCTGAATCTAGAATAACACCTAAAGGTGGAAGGCGTGGATGTTTGTGTAAAGATCGCAAAACCTACCATCCTGACTGCTGTACAGGAGAAATGCACGCTCAAGGAATCGGTGCAATATAAAAAAAGTTGGTTTTTTTTGACCGAATTACACTCCCTCAGTTGTTTATATAATATAACCCTTAAAGATGAAGGCAACAGATATAGTAAATCAGATAAAAGACGTTCTAGGAATGGAATTATCAAAAGAAGTACAATTGGCAGTTATGAAGCTAGACAATGGTACGGAGATCGAAGCTGAAGCTTTTGAGGTTGATCAACAAGTATTTATCAAAAACGAGGATGGCGAAGCTATTGCCCTACCTGTTGGCGATTATATTCTTGAAGATGGTCAAACCTTAAAAGTTGAAACAGAGGGTGTAATTGCAGCAATTGGAGAAGCAGAGGCAGAAGAAGAAGTTGAAGCCAAAGAAGAACCGAAAGAAGCAGAAGCACCAACTGAAGAAGTAGTAGCTGAAGAAGAAGAAATGAGCTACGCTACTAAAGAAGAACTAGAAGAAGTAAAATCAGTTCTTCAGGAAATTAAAGATGAAATAAAATCTCTAGGCGAAAGCAAAGAGGAAATGAAAGAGGAATCTGTAGAGGAAATTGAAATGAGTGCAGAAGTTGTTGAGCCTATTGCTCACAACCCCGAAGCTCTTTCATCTCACAAACATAAAATCTACAGAAGTAAAAACCCACAATTAGACTTAATCAGAAAAATAATTAATAAATAAAATGGCAACGACCACATCAATAACAACAACTTATAGCGGTCAGGCAGCCTCAGGCTACCTAACTGCTGCACTTTTGACTGGAAAATCTTTAGCATCAGGTGCTATTGACATCCGAGACAATATAAAATTTAAAGAAGTGCTACAAGTATTCGCTTCTGACGCTAATTTAATCAAGCCAGGAAGCTGTGATTTTACAGATACAGGTACTTTAACGACTACTGAAGTAATTCTTGAACCAAAGGAATTTCAAATTAACCTGAGTTTGTGCGCTAAAAATTATCGGTCATCATGGCAATCTCTTGAGATGCAAGGCATTAAATCAGGAGTTCCAAAAAGCTTTGGAGATTTTATCCTAGAGCATGTAGTAGCTAAAACTGCTGCTGCTATTGAGACTGCAATTTGGAGTAACACAACTTCTTCTACTAACATTCCTTTTGATGGATTTGAAGTATTAGCTGCTGCTAACTCTGATGTAGTAGATGTTGCTGCTAGTACAGTAACTGCTGCTAATGTAACAGATGAACTTGGAAAAGTTGTAGATGCTATTCCAGCCGCTAACATTGGTAAAGACAACCTTTACATCTATGCTTCAACTGCTATTTATCAGAAATATGTAAGAGCACTCGGAGGATTTGGTGCAAATGGTCTAGGGTCTGCTGGTATTAACAATGAAGGGCATACTTGGTACTCAGGTCAGCAAGAGCTTTTCTATGATGGAATCAAAGTATTGCATTGCCCTGGTCTAACAGCAACTAAAATGATGGCTGCTACTTCTGACAATATGATATTTGGATCAAGCTTATACAGCGAGCTTAACCAAGCTTCTGTATTGGATATGAGTACACTTGACGGAAGCCAAAATGCAAGAGTAATTTTAAGAGGTTCTGCTGGAGTTGCTCTAGGAATCGGATCAGATGTAGTGCTATATGCTTAATAATTGTGAGCTGAGATGCTAACTATAAAATTTTAAAATATGCCTCCATGCGCACTTAGCTCTGGATACGCTACGAACTGTAAGGACACGATCGGCGGAATAGTCAGAGTATGGCTTTCCACCTTTGGTACTCTTTCAGGGATTACGCTAGATTCAGACGATCAAATTACAGATGCGAGTGGAACTGCTACTTTTTTTCAATATGATTTAAAGAATAGCGGTAACACTCTTACTACAACAGTTAATACTTCACGAGATACAGGAACGACCTTTTTCTCCTCAGTTCTTTCTTTGGTTTTACCAAAGCTTACAAAAGAATTGTCAAAGGAGCTAAAACTTATAAGTTATGGTCGGCCTTATGTCATCGTTGAAACCAGAGCTGGGGACTTCTTACTACTAGGTAAAGATCATGGCTGTGAGCTTACATCTGCTACCATTGCTTCAGGCGGTGCTATGGCTGATTTAAGTGGATACACTCTAGAGTTTACAAGTGAAGAAGCTTTACAACCATTATATATAAGCGGTGCGACTTCTTCTAATCCTGTTGCAGGGTTATCAAGTCTTACTGAAACTATAACGGTTGGAACAAATAGTTAAATAATTGTGTTTTGAGTTTGGGTGTATGCTTTGGCTGCACCCTGCCAAAACGCTTAAATAAAAATTATGACTAAAGAAAAAACACAATATTTAAAAAAGCATTTTGACTCATCTGATTGGAAACAGATTACAAAAACTGAATTACAAAGAGAATTATTAGACAAAGAAATAGAGGTTATAGAAAAAACAGGAAGGCTGAAAACCTATCTAGCCATATATAAAAAAGCATGATAGTCCTGGACAGAACACAATCTAGCCACACAATAAGTATAATTCCAAGTTCCTACACACCCACAGGATCAGCAATATTTAGAATTAAAGTGATAAACGAGCAACAAAACACAGAGGTCTATAATCAAACTGCTTCAAGTCTTACAGCAGTAGATTACTACTACAACTACACAGCAGACTTAAATCTTGATGCTAATAAAGATCAAGACTACTTATTAGAGGTAACAAATACTGCTACTAATAAGGTTATTTACAGAGATAAAATCTTTGCTACTAACCAAACAGTCGCTGATTATTCAGTAAATGCTGGAGAGTACACTACGAACACAACGCAGTCAAACGATTTTCTAGTTTATGATTAATAGCGACTTTCACATAGTTAATCTTTCAGCATATCAGACTCCTGAAATAGTTGAAAACCCCAATGAGGAATTTATCTCATACGGAGAGGACAATGATTACTACCAACAGCTCATAGATGCATACCTTAACAGCCCCACCACAGGGTCAATTATAAACGGTATAAGCAATCAAATCTATGGTAAGGGGGTAAACGCTCACAATGCCTCTAAAAGGCCTAGTGAGTTCGCTCAAATGAAGTCATTATTTAAAAAGAAATGCCTTCAAAAAATAGCAATGGATTTAAAGCTTTTAGGAGAGGCTTCTTTTCAGGTAATTTACAAAGGTAAAAAGGTAGTTAGTGTTTCACACTTTAACAGAGAAACTCTAAGAGCTGAAAAATGTGATGACAAGGGAAAAATAAACGCTTACTACTATCATCCAAATTGGAGTGAATATCAAAACCCTGAGGAACTTACTAGGATTCCTGTGTTTGGATCAGGTGCAAGCAATGAGATTTATATTATTAGGAAGTTTATTCCTTCAATGCACTACTACTCTCCTCCAGATTGGGCAAATGCTCTTAATTATAGTAAGCTAGAGTGCGAAATATCTGAGTATTTAGTTAATGAAGTACAGACAAGTTTCTCGGCAGGTAAAATTTTAAATTTTACAAATGGAGTACCTACTCAAGAAAAACAACATCTAATAAAAAATGACATAGTAAACAAATTGACAGGAGTACAAGGGGAAAGAATTATAGTTTCTTTTTCAGATTCTCCTGAGACTAAAACACAAATCGAAGATATATCTGTAAGTGATGCTGCGGATGTCTATTCCTACATCGCTGAGGAGTGTTCTAGAAAGCTACTTTTAGCCAATAGAATTACTTCTCCTCTTTTAGTAGGTATTAGAGATAATAATAACGGTTTAGGCAGTAACTCTGAAGAGATAGAAAACGCACACAACCTATTTGAGAATGTTGTTATTAAGCCTTATCAGGAACTTATACTTAACGCTATTGATGACATCTTAGCTGTAAATAATCTTTCTCTTGATTTGTTTTTTGAAACTCTTACACCGATTGAGTTTGTTGACACAGAAGAGATAGTAACCAAAAAACAAAAAGAAGAAGAAACTGGAGAAATAATAGAAGATCAAGCTCCAGTAGTAGAAGAAGTTGTAGAGGAAGATCAAGACATTATAGACAAACAAGCTTCTTATAATGGCGCACAGATTGCTTCTGCTTTGTCAATTCTACAAAACGTAAAAGAAGGAATAATTACAGAAGATCAGGCTATTGTTTTCTTAGTACAGATGCTTCAGTTTGACATAAATGTTGCAAGGTCAATGTTCAGCGGCAATGGATCACAGGAATTGTTTTCTAAAATAGAGCAAAAAAACAAAGGTAAGCTAGCAGATCAAAGACCTGAATTAAGCAAAGATCATGAAGCTTTAATACTAGAAAACCTAGAAAATTTTGGTGAAGATTTAGATGAGGAGTGGGAGTTAATTGAAGAGAGTGATGTTGTCGATGGTCAAGAGGAACAAGTTTTGTCTAAGTTAAAAATGTTTGCTGACACAGCAGATGCAAAAGATAAAAGCAAAGAAGATAAAGGACTCTACAAATTGCGTTACAAATATGACGGTAACCCTAATCCTGAAAGAGCTTTTTGTAAAGCAATGATGTCTAGAAACAAAGGAAAAAAATATGGCTTACTGTATAGACTAGAGGATATTAATGAGCTATCTAAATTAAAACCAAACAAAGGCCTAGGCAAAGGTGGAACAAACAATTACGATATTTTTAAATATCTCGGAGGCGTTAATTGTAAACACTTTTTTAAAAGAATGATTTTCTTTAGAAAAAGAAACAGTCAAGGTAAGTTTTTACCTGCATCAGATTCTGATAATCTAGAAAATGATAAGAGAGTTGCTAATGTTCCTGGATTAAAAAGAAAAGGAATAGAAGGTACACCCCCAAACAACAGACCAAATAAAGGAAGAGCATAATGGCAGACGTTTTATTTTGTAGTAAGGAGGATGTAGTAAGAAAATCAACTATGCTATCAGGATCAATAGATTCTGACAGTCTTATTCCTGCTATGCACCTTGCTCAGACACAATATTTGAGAGAAATAATCGGAACAGATTTGTACAACAAATTTGCAACCGATATAACAGCCTTAATTAATAGCGGCACAACCTTTCCAGCAGCATACAAAGCTCTGCTAGATGACTATGTAAAACCGATTTTAGTTCACCTTACAGTTCATGAGTTTTTAAAAACTGCTCATGTAACAGTATCAAACAAAGGGGTCTTTAAACACACCTCTGAAAACGCTTCTGATGTATCTCAATCAGAGCTAAAAGAATTAATTCAGGTTGCAAGAGATAGAGCAGAAAGCTATACACAACGCTTTTTAGATTATATGGCTTTTAATTCTAGCGGTTTCCCTGAGTGGAGATCAAACAGCAATGGAGATGTATCTCCTAATTACGAATCTTACACAATAGATTGGGTATTATGAGTTGGGGAGATATTTATTGCGAATCCTGGTGGGGAGACAATAACAGAAGTGAAGGCTGGGGTTATGTGTACCCAATTTGCTCAGCAGTTGGTTTAGATAGAACAGACATAACATTAGATAATAGTTTAAGTGTAACAATAGATATGAAATAAAATGGCATCACAAAATTTAAATGTAGGAACTTCCGCTAATTCAGGCGATGGAATGTCTTTAAGACAGGCCTTCGTAAATACAAGAAAAATGTTTGCGGATATGTATGGAATTACATACTCTTCAGACACACAAGACCTTTCAGGAACAACCTTTGGTATTGATCATGGACAACTTGCAAACAGATACAAGGCAAAGGCTACAAGCACAGCAACAGGCAGTCAAAACTTAGACGCATCTGCAGCAACAACTTTTCTGCTTACAGGAAATATAGCTACTGCAACCTTAACAATTCAAAATATGAAACTTGGTCAGGTGATTGATATAGTTTTATCTGGGACTCTAACTAGTGCTGTTATAACACTAGCAACAAATTTTACAAGTGCTACAATAAATAAAGTAGGTAGTTCAGACTTAGATACCTCTGCTACTAACCTAATTCAGGTTGTTTGTGTTGATGACACAGATTCAGCAGCAATTGTAAATTATTCTATTAACACCTTTGTAGCAGACACAACCCCTTAATTATGAAAGCAAGAGTTAAAAACGGACAAGTACAAGTATATAGAAGTTTACCTTCTCAATTTACCAATAAAGATGGTAGTGTAATTCTAAACTTCAGGAGTGCTGATGAAGAAACATTAAAGTCATCAGGGTTCTACGATGTTGTAAAGCCAAGTTTTGACCCACAGACGCAAACAAAAGGTGGCTTATACTTTGAT
>PDMX01009706.1_pt1 | contig 13520 bp, 11 predicted proteins | sample 1515501 | NCBI WGS metagenome assembly PDMX01 (sample SAMN07343022, study PRJNA328102) | Marine metagenome, whole genome shotgun sequencing project. | biome: marine; feature: bay; material: water; isolation source: viruses from water sample < 0.22 micron filtered, nuclease treated ...
GATAGAACATTTTTAGCAAGAACTGATAAAACTATTAGAGGATCAATGGTAGGTTAATGCCTTATATTCCAACAGCAGAACAAGAAGAAATTAACTACTCTAACAATGATTCTAGAGTATTATCCTTTTTAAAAAAATTTAAAGAAGCAGAACATATCTTTGACCATTGGAAAGATAAATATGAAGAAGCATATGAATATACTATGCCTCAAAGAGAATCTTTCTATGAAGAAACTATTGGTGAAAGAAGAACAGATAAAATATTTGATGAAACAGCAGTCGTGGGTATTCAAGAATTTGCTTCTCGATTACAGGCTGGAATAGTTCCAACGTTTGGTCGTTGGGCTAGTTTACAATCAGGTACAGAAATACCAGATGATGCTAAGCCTGAAGTCAATGAACAATTAGATATTATTACTGAATATGTTTTTGAAGTATTAGGGGGATCAAACTTTAATCAAGAAGTCCATGAAGCATTTATGGATCTTGCTATTGGTACAGCTGTATTATTAGTAGAAGAAGGAGATAGTCTTAACCCTGTCAACTTCCAAGCAGTACCTTTACCAAGAGTAGTTTTAAATAATGGACCAGATCAAAAGATAGATCAGGTATTTAGAACAAGAACAATGAGACGTGATAGAGTAATGATTACTTATCCTAAAGCTGAAATGTCTGAAGAGATGTTAAAAAAGTTAGAAGAAAATCCTTCTGATAAAGTTAAAATTGTAGAAGGAGTTTTTAAATTATACGATAAACCTAACGAAGAAAGATTTAAGTATTGTGTCGTTTGTATGAACGATAAAGAAATGATTTATGAAACAGAGTTAAGTGGTGTGGGATCTAATCCCTATATTGTATTTAGATGGAACAAAGCTAGTGGTGAAGTGTATGGTCGTGGACCAGTCTTTAATGCTATGGCTGCTATCAAGACAACAAACTTAACAGTAGAATTAATATTACAAAATGCTCAGATGAGTATCTCAGGTATCTATACATTTGAAGATGATGGAGTTATTAATCCTGATACAATTAATCTCGTACCGGGCAGCCTTATTCCTGTAGCACCCAACAGTAGAGGATTACAAGCATTACCAGCAGCTGGAAGATTTGATGTTGCTCAATTAGTTTTAAATGACATGAGAGCTAATATTAAAAAAGCTCTTTACATGGAAACATTAGGTAGACCAGAAGGTACACCTATGTCAGCTACAGAAGTTGCTGAGAGAATGGGAGATCTGTCAAGACAAATAGGTTCTTCTTTTGGTAGATTACAATCTGAATTTGTTGATCCTCTTTTAAGAAGAGTTATTAGAATATTAATTAAACAAGGTAAGATTGTTATTCCTAAAGTTAATAATAGAGAAGTTAAAATAGTAGCTACATCACCTTTATCTCAGGCTCAACACTCTCAAGATGTAGCAGATGTAATGAGATTTTCAGAAATTTTAAATCAAACGTTTGGACCACAGATGTTAAACATGGTTGTCAAACAAGATGAAATAGCTAGATATTTAGCTGATAAAATGGGATTACCAGAAAAACTTATTAGAAGTTCTGAAGAACAAGCAGAGTTAGCTAACCAGTTGCAATCTATGCAACAACAAGCTAATATGGGCGGCAATGAGCTGGGAAACCCTGAAGAACAAGGTCCAATCTAAACAAGATTCGGAACTAGATCAAATATTCGCCTCTGTATTTAACGATCCTAACGGAAAGAAAGTACTCGAATATTTAGAAACATTAACAGTCAAATCAGTTGTATCTCCTCAAAGTTCCAGTAGTATGTTATGGCACTTAGAAGGACAACGATACTTGGTTAATTTAATCAAGTTAAAAATTAACAAAGGAATGAAAAAAGATGAGTGAAGAACAAACACAACCAATAACTGAACCTACTGAAAATACAGAAGTACAAGAAGTAGATAATTCAGATATACCAGAATATATACCTAGTAAATTTTGGAATACAGAAACAAAAGAAATTAATGTAGAAGATCTAGGTGCTTCTTATAAAGCTTTAGAAAAAAAACTAGGTATGCGAACAGATGAGCTATCTAAACAAATTAGAGATGATATTACTAATGAGATATCTAGTGCTGCTCCAGAACAATATGAAATACAAACACCAGAATTACCTGATGGTATTGCTATAGATGTTGATCCAGAAATGCCATTACTACAATGGTGGTCTGAAACAGCTAGATCAAAAGGATTAAGTCAAGAAGAATTTGATGCTGGTATTAATGCATTTGTACAAAATGAAGTAAATGCTTTACCTAATGCACAAGCTGAAAAAGAAATCTTAGGCGAAAATGCAGATGCTAGAATACAATCAGCTGATTTATGGGCTAAGAAGAACTTAAGTCAAGAAGCATATGATACAGTAGCAAACTTAGCTGGTACAGCAAATGGAGTTAGAGTTATAGAAGAAATAATGGGATTAACTAAAGATGCTCCTATCCCTAATACAGAAACTAAAATAGATGTTTCTCCAGATCCATTAGATCTTAAAGCTATGATGAAAGATCCAAGATACTGGAAAGATGGAGAAAAAGATGCAGCTTATATTAAAAAAGTAACTGATCTGTATGAAAAATATTATAACCAAAAATCGGCTTAAAAAAGTTCAAATATATTGGAGAGATGCTGTTAGCCATGCTGAATGGCTCTCTCCAGAAGAAGCCAAGAAATATTTACCAGCAATAAATTATACAGAAGGCTATTTATTAGAAAAAAATAAAAATTCTACCATTGTTTTTATGTCATGTAATGACACAGATATTGGTGATACTACAGTAATTCCTACTGAAAATATAAAACAAATCAAATTTGTGCGTTGATCTTTCGATCAAATTATGCAAGTCATATAAAAAAGACCTCGTATAGCTTTATGATATGCCTGTCTAACAGATAACATTTCAGCCCTATCGAGATAATCTTGATATAAACAACGAACATAACATAAGGAGATAATTATGAGTTCAAGCATAAACAATGCTTTTATTACCCAGTTTGAAGCTGAGGTACATATGGCATACCAAAGAATGGGTGCTAAGCTTAAGAATCTTGTTCGTGTAGTTAATGGTGTATCAGGCGAATCTGTTAAGTTCCAAAAAGTAGGAACAGGTGAGGCAACATCTAAGGCAAGACATGCTGAGGTTGTAGCAATGAATATTTCTCACACTAACGTAACAGCTACTCTCGCTGATTTTTATGCATCTGACTATGTGGATAGATTAGACGAGCTTAAAACCAATATTGACGAAAGACAAGTAATCGCTAACAATGCAGCTTACGCTCTTGGAAGAAAGACTGATTCAATCATAACAGACGCTATGGCTTCTGCTACTACACTAGCAAATAACGCTGGTGCAACAGGTGGAACTGTATCTACAGATATGAACATTGATAAGTTTAAAGAGATGCAAGCTCTGTTTGGAACAAATGATGTTCCAGATGACAACCAAAGATACTGGGCTATTGGTCCAACTCAATGGGGTGACTTATTATCTGACGATCAGTGGACAAGATTAGAATACATTGGTTCAGGAGAACTACCTTTCTCAGGCATGAATTACACTGCTAAGAGATTCTTAGGTTTCTTAACCTTTGTACATTCTGGTTTAGACACATCAGGATCAACAGATAGACATACTCTTTGTTGGCATAAATCATCAATGGGATTAGGAGTAGGTTCAGAAGTAAGAACTGAAGTAAACTATATCCCTGAAAAAGTGGCACACCTAATGACATCTTATCTATCAATGGGATCAATTCTTATTGATACTAATGGTATTAGAGTGCAGAAGTGTGCAGAGTAAGGAGATAAATTATGGCTTATGAAACATCAAATCCAATTAAGAAGATCTCCCAAGCTGGCGATTCTAATTCACTTTGGTATTACAATGATGGTGATGCAATATCACTTATTGATGACGCAGATTACTTTTTATCTGCAAATCCAGAATTAAAAGCTGGAGATATCATCTTAGTAGTAAGTGGTTCAAATACAGTAGTAGATGGATTGTTGGTAACAGCATCTTCATCTTCAACAGTAACAACTGCATTACTTGCATAAGAAGAACATAGGGGGGTTTTATACCCCCCTGTTTAACAAGGAGTTAAAATGGCAATAGGTGCAGCAATCAGTGGAGCAGCAAAAGCTGCAAAAAGTTTAATTAAAAAAAAGAAATTAAAAGAAGGTTTAAAAAAAGCAGTTAATGTAACTAGTGAAAAAACTAGTGCATTAAAAACTAAAGCTAAAGAAGCAGCAAGTAAAGCAAAACCAACTTTAGAAAAAGCTAAAGCTAAAGTTAAACCAGCTGTAGATAAAACAAAAGAAGCTGCTAGTAAAGCTACTACAAAAGTAAAAGAAGCAACTAGAGCTGCTAGTGTTAAGGCTCGTAGAAAAATGGGTCCTCAAAATAGAGAAAGATTAGAAAGAGCTGGTAATGTAGCTAAAGTAGCTGTTGGTGGAACTGCTGGTGGAGCATTAGGATTAGCCGCAGCTCCAGTCGTTACAGGTGCTACAGTAGGTGGAATGATTGGTGGAACTGCTAGTAAAAATGATCCTGTTGGTGGTGCAATAAAAGGTGCAGCTGCTGGTGGAATTTTAGGATTAGCAGCAACTGCTGGACTTACAGCATCAATGTTAAAATCATCTACACCTAAAGAATCACAGTTTGAATCAGGAAAATTACCTGATGGCAGATATTCTACTAAATTACAAGATCCTAGTAAAAATAATGTTATTACTGGTAAGTATCTTACAGATAAAGAGATAGCAGATGTTAAAACACAGTTAGCTATTTTAGATTCTATTGTTACTTCTGATGATCCTAAAGGACAAAGAAAACAATTTATTGCTACTGTTTCTTACTTATCACAGAAATATAAAATTAATTCTATTAATGGTAAAAATCTTTCTATTCAAATACCTTATGCAGATCAAGTTATGATGCCAAAGAACTATAGACAAACTGCATAATGGCAGTAACTAAAGTAGATATAGCAAGTAGAGCTTTAGTAATGATAGGAGCTAATCCTATTTCATCATTTACAGATGATAATACAGAAGCTCTTACAGTTAATAATATCTACGAAGAAATAGTAGAAGCTACTTTAACAAGAGCCAGATGGAGATTTGCAACTGGACAACAACAATTATCTTTATTGACCGAAACTCCAACTGGTAGATTTGAATATGCTTATCAAATGCCTACTAGCCCACAGGTATTACAAGTTCTAGCAGTTACATGTAATGATGCATTATTACAATATTCTAGATACGAAGATAAGATTTATCTAAATGGTTATGGATCATCTAGTACTATCATAATGGATTATTTATTTAGACAAGACGAATCAAAGTTTCCACCATATTTCAGACATGCTTTAGTTTATAAATTAGCTAGTGCTTTTGGTGGAGCATTAGCAAGAGATGCTGCAATGATTAGAGAATACGATCAATTAGGTGAAAGACAAATCCTAATAGCTAGGAATACAGATGCACAAGAAACTACAACTAAAAGACTTTCAACTGATAGATTTATTACTGAAAGAAGGAGCAGTCGTAGTGGACTTGTTGCATCTTAATGCCCAGAAAAATCAGACAGGTATTTACAAACTTCTCAGCTGGTGAGCTAAATCCTTTACTAAACGCTAGAACAGACGCTAAAGCATACTTTGAAGGTGCTAAACAATGTCGTAATTGGTATTTATTAGATGAAGGTGGATTAATGCGTAGACCAGCTACTGAGTATAAAGCAACACTGCCAGCAGCTGCAAGACTAGCTCCCTTTATATTTTCTAATGATGAAATAGCTATCTTTGCTTTATCTAATGGAAGATTAGATGTTTATGATTCAGATGGTGTTGCTATACAAACTAATATTACTTCTGGAGTTAATTGGACTACATCTCAAATATTTGAAATTAATTTAGCACAGTTTGGAGATACTGTTTTTGCGACACATAGAGATAATCCTATATTACAAATTAAAAGAACAAGTGCTACAACGTTTACAGTTACAGAGTTTGCCTTTGAAATAGATGAAGATATAAACGTAAATAGTGCTTATAAAACACATGCACCATTTTACAAATATGCAGATTCTAGTGTAACTGTTACTTTATCTACTGGTGCTACAGGTCATGGTAGAACTATTACAGCTTCTTCTCCTATATGGACAACAGAGTATGTAAATCATTATATTAAGGTAGATGGATCTCAAATTAAAATTACAGGATATACTTCTTCTACTGTAGTTACAGGAACAATTATTGAAACTGTAAGTGCTGGTGCTGGTCCTCATGCTGATTGGGAAGAAGAACTTATATCTGCACCAAGAGGTTATCCTCAAGCTGTATCATTCCATGATAATAGATTATGGTTTGGTGGAGTAAGAGATAAACCTTCTGCTATTTTAGCATCTAGGATTGGTGAATATTTTAACTTTGATTTAGGCACAGGATTAGCTGATGAATCAATTAATGTTGCTATTGCTGGTGATAGAGTAAATGAAGTTAGACATCTATTCTCCTCTCGTAACTTACAGATATTTACAGATGGTGCTGAATACTTTGTTCCGACACCAGCCGATACTCAAGCTATTACACCTAGTAATATTACTTTTTTAAGACAAACACCTTATGGTTGTAATAGAGCTAATCCTATTCCTTTTGATGGAGCTACTTTGTTTAGTCAAAAAAATGGTAAAACTATTAGAGAATATGTTTTTAATGATATTGAACAAGCATACAAGTCTACTTCTGTTTCTATTCTATCTTCTCAATTAATAGATAGTCCTAAACAAAATTCTTTATTAACAGGTAATAATGAAAGAGCAGAACAATTTGCTTTTTTCTTAAATGGTGGATCTACAGAAGGTGGTAATATAGCTGTATTTCATAGTATTAGAGATGAAAAAGTAGCTGGTTGGACCTTGTGGAAAACTAAAACAGGAGATGAGTTTTATTCTATAACAGCAGCTAATGAAAATTTATTTGTTACAACAAAAAGAGTATTACCTTCTGGAACTGTTTACTTATTAGAAAAGTTTGCAGATACAGATGCTATTACTTTAGACTGTTCTACAACAACTACTGTCTATCAAAAGGGAACACCACTAGTGAATGGGGGTAGTCAAACAGGAAACACACTAAATGTAGATGGTTTTACAGCAGATCCTGAAATACAAGAATCTTTTAGTATTGATGGTAATGCAACAATATATACAATTACAGCTGTTACTCAAACAGGCACAGGATATAGTTTAACATTAGATCAAGACTTAGCTGTAAGCCCAGCAGATAATGCTGTTATTACGATAGTTAATGGATTTCAACATACTGTCAATGCTGTTTATGAACCAACAACAGAAGTAAATGCTGTCTATGGTAATGGATCTTTAGGTTTATTTACTATTGATGCTAATAATAGAATTACATTAACAAATGCTCCATTTCCTACAGGAGTAAGAGTAGGATTTAATTTTATACCTATTTTAGAAACTATGCCTATAGATAAAGAAATTGACACTGGACCATTAACAGGAGAGCCTAGAAGAATTAATAAAGCGATTGTTGATATATCTGGTGGATTAGATATAACTATGAAAGGATCAGATAGATCCTCAAAGGAGTTAGTTATACAACAAGTGAACTTTAATATTAATACCGATTTACAATCTGTTACTGATAAAAAGGAGTTTACTTTCTTAGGGTATAGTACTTCACCTACTATAACCATTTCACAAAACGATCCATTACCTTTAAAGGTATTAGGAGTAGCTATGGAGATACAATTCGCATGAGCCTAAACGCAGCACAAATAGCAATATTAATAGGAACAGCTGTAACGGCTGTAGGTACAGTCTCAAGTATAAAATCACAAAGAGCAGCTTTAGATAGAGAAAATTTTAGATTAAAACAAGAAGCTGATATGGCTCGTTTAGCAGCTATAGAAGAAGAAAACAATAGATTAAGAAACCTAAGAGAAACTTTAGCTAATAATAGAGCGTTTGCTTCTATTGCTGGATATTATGATGATTCAAGAAGTTTTTTAAATATAAACAAACAAGCAGAAAATCAAGCTGCTAAAGATATAAAAAGTATCAGATTGATGGGTAGTTCAGTACAAACTAAGTATCAACAACAAAACTTTGAAAACAAAATGAGAGATGAAGAATTAGTATTTGGAGGGTATACAAGTGTCATAGCTGGATTATCAACTGGTTATGGAACATCTGAGTATTACAAAGATTAATGGCTTTAACTAAAGGTAATAGAGAAAAAGTAACGTCAGTATCTTCTATTCAATCTAGAATGGGAGTAGTAGATGCATATGCTGGTGATCCTATATCAATGGCTGCTGATGCTATTGGTAAGGGTATAGATGTTTATGCTCAAAGAATGATTACTATTCAAGAGGAAAATTACAAAGCTGATTTTAAAATTAATACTATTAAAAGAATTGGTGAATTTGCAAAACAATTTAACTTAGATCCTGATGGATTTACTAATGCTACTAATGCTTACATTGAAGGAATAGTATCAAAAGCTCCTAAAAGATTTAAAAACTGGTCAAAAGAATTTGCTAGTCTCAAAGCAGCTCAAGAAGGAGATGTTATATTTAACAAAAAATATAACAATGACCAAATAGATACCATAAAATTACAAAATCTTAATGACGCTGCGTTTATAGATAATAATTTAAGAACAATTATTGGAAAGAATCAAGCAGAATTTGATGATTTTTGGGCTACTAGTTTACTACCAGAGTTAGGAGAAAATCATAACTCTTATGAAAATTTATATAATTCATTAGATCCACAATTTAGAAGTGGATTACCTTTACCTGAAGAAAAATTGAGAAAGTATAAACTAGCATTTGAAGGAGCTAGAGTTAATTCTACTATTCAAGATTTATTAAGTGCTGCTGTTGCACAAGATAAAATAGATTATATTGAAGGTAGTATTCCTTACGGAACTGGAGATACTACTTTAGAACAAGCAGTTAAAGAAATTAAAACTAATCTTTTGAAAGATTATGTAAAGAATCCTGAAAATCTTAATGAAAATACATTTGCTGTATTAACTAATTCTAGTACAGAAGAAAGACAAGAAATTTCTGAAAGTGCAAATACATTTATAGAAAGCTTTGTTAATCAACAAGAAAAATTACAAAAGAAAATTGAAAACCAACAACAAGTTAATATAGATGATAATCATAAACAACTGCTAGGTAATATGGAAAACTATTTATTACCTAATAGCTTACAACAATTAAACCTAATGACAGATCAAATGGGATTGAGTGTCGATCAAAAATCAGAAGCAACAAGACAATACAATATCAGTACTGTTATTGAATCTTATGGTAAGAAAAAAACATTAAATTTAGAAACAGATATAGGATCAGCTTATAGATTCTTAACAGATGATTTTGGATATGATGATGTCAAACTTGAGGATGTTAAAAAAATGATGATTGACTACAAAGTTATTGAGTTAATTAATGATGACTATGTAGCAGATGAAGGTATGCCTTCTCAAAGAAGTTTAAGTAGTATTGATTTTAGTTATGATATTTCTAATGATATTGCTAGTAATGATTTAATTAAAATAAGTTCTTTTGCTAGTAGGAATGGAGTAGTTCCTAGTGAAATAAATGAATTTATAAACTCTGCCAATGGATTAAATTATGAAACAGAAGCTGATAGAATGCAGTTAGCAGAAATAGCTTATACTGTTAATTATTTAACAAGTAGAGCTGGATTTGTTATAGATGGTTTAGATCAAGATTTAATCTTACCTTTAATGGATTTACACGATCAAATTAAAAGAATGCCTAATAATGGAGTTACTGAAAAAACTGCTTATGAGTATTTCTTTTCTAAGATTAATAAAGATTCTAGTATTAGAGATGAGATTGATTTAAAAATTGACAATGTTTTTGAAAACGAAGATATAAATTTAGATGCAATTATTTTAGATGCTATAGGAGAAGAGCAATCAAGATATGTAGGTGTTCATAGTAATGCAGAAATTGGAATTACTACAGATGATTTTATGGTAGAGCCTTTAATAGATTGGTTTCCTTTAAGATGGTTAAAAGTTAATAGTTCAGATCTAAAACAAAAAGATGTAGATTTAGTAAAGTCAGAAATTATGCCTTTATTTAAACTATACTTAAATAATACTTATCTTAGACCTGAAGAAGTAAATAAATATAATATAAACAAACATATAAAAAACGCTATAAAGTTAAGCTTTACAACATTAGGCGATAAAGGATATGGAGTAGAATAATGGCTAATATAGTTAAATACCCAATCTATCAAACATTTGAAAACTTAGGAATGAGTAGAGAAGAAATAGAATATGATGCTGTAGATACTATTCTTAATAGAGTTTATGGAATGAGTAATAGAGAAAGAGAAGATTTAGGTTTAACAGATGATTGGGTAAACCAAAACAATCTATATACTTATATTCATAACGGAAGAATTAAATTTACTTATGATGAAAGATCAAAAGAATCTTCCCCTAAATATCATATACATGCTGATATAGATGGTGATGGTGTTTGGAACTCTATTCCTAATCCTAATGATCCTGAGGTATCTTTTCAGCCTCAAAGTACTTTAAAAAAATTTAGACCAAATACTACATCAAGAATAAAAGCTGAAGTATATGATGATTATTATAATAGTTTTATAGATCAAATGGATAAACGTACTGTATTAGAAAAATATGGTTTTGATATAAGAGAGAATCCTAAACTCAATAGTGCAGTTAGAACAATATTTAACTTTGCAGTTGGTTCGGTAGATTCTGGTAAAAACTGGTTAGATAATATGGAGTTGTTTTTTAAGGAAACACCTTTCTTACCTGATATCAAATTTGATTCACAATCTATAAATGACATAGTACAACAAAGACAAATAGAAACACAATTATATGAACAAAATGCTGAACAATATCAAGATGAATATGTAACAGCAAAATACTCAGGAGTATTTCAAATGACAAAAGATGGTGAAAGATTACAAACAAATAATATATTTATGGACAATACAGCAAAATGGGAAGGTGGATTTCATAGTGTTGTGTATGATCCTAGATTTAAAGGTTCTAATACACCAGATATTTTAGGTGGACCAGATCAAAAATATATGAGTGAAAATTCTAAAATTACACAAGAACAGTATGATTATCAAACTGGTGCAAAAGGTGATCCAACTATAGGTTATGGTTTTTCAATTAATCCTAATACAGATGGTGGTAAAGCTAATATTAAAAGATTAGAAGATTTAGGATATAATACTGAAAAAATTCTTAGAGGTGAAGAATTTCTATCTATGGAAGATGCTCAAAAAATGTTCCTAGAAATATTAGATGAAAAGTTCCAATTAGTTCAAAATATTATTGGAGAGCCTTTAAATGATAATAGAAATACATTCCTAGCAGCTGCATTAACAGATATGGCATATATTAACGCAAACTTTATTGGAAGTAGATTTCAAAAAGCTCTTAAAAATTATATGGAAACTGGAGATGAAAAATACTTAGGATCATTTGAACCTTATGGAGAAGGTAAAGGAGCTGTTAGAGGATCTGAATTAGCTAGTTATGAACCTAGTATTGGTCAAGAATTATATAATGATGGACAAGCTAATGCTGAAAAAGGCTTAGGTGGTATTAAAAAAAGATTTAACAATAACTGGCAATTAATATCTGCATGGGCTAATGGTCAAAGTACACAATTTCCAGAGTTAAGATTTGAAGATCAAGCACCTGATTTTGTTAGATAATGGGTGACGTTTTTGTAAATACAGGCAAAGCGTATTCTCCTAGCCTAGATATTACACCTCGTACTAATTACCAATTTACAGATTTATTAACTGATTTTCAAAGTGTTGGTAAAGGTTTTATTGATGAAAATTTAATTGCATTGGGTGTTAAATCAGCAGTTCAATATATGTTTGATAGAGATAGACCACAATTCGATATAGACGATAATTACGATATATTTAACGATCCTCAATTTATTGGTTATGAAGATTTAATAGCTAACTTTGTCCATAGTAAAAATCAACAACATGCTACTAAACTATTTAATGAATTTAAAGAAGATGTAAAAAAAGGCAAAGGATCACCAGCTTATATTATGGGTAGAGTATTAGGTGGTTTTACTGATCCAACTACATTATTTGCATTTACAAAAGCTGGACAGTTTTTATTGACTGGTAGTAGATTAGGAAGATCAGCTAAACTAGGTGGAGTTGTAGCAGTAGAAGAACAAACCAAAAGACTATTTGATGACAAAAGAACAGTAGGAGAATCTGCTTTAATTACAGCTGGTGGATTTATTATACCTACTATGTTTCCAACAATCAAAGGCAAAAATGCTGGTAAGACATTTGATAAAAATGCTTCTATGTTAGATGATGCTGATGATGTAGCTATGGAAGGTAGTACAGGAGCTGCGGCTAACAAAAGAAGTCAAATGATGACAGATGAAGATTATGCCGAATTAAACAAAATTAAATCTACAGGACTAGGAATCTTTGGAGAAAAAGGTCCTTATAATCCTGTATTTAGAGTATTAAATAACGGTATATCAGCATCACAAGAGTTTATGGAAAAGGTATTAGAAATACCCTTATTACAAAATAAGAACTTCTTAGGGGGAGTTACAGAACAAAGTATTGAAAGAAAAGTTAAGTCTAAGTATTACGTTATTTATCAAGCAGAACAAGCTATTGATAATTTATATAATGAATATTTAAAGTCAGTTGGTAAAAACGTACAAAATAAAGCTGAAAGATTAGTGGGTATTAAAGTTAATAGAGGTAAAAATGTATTATCTCCTAGAGAATTTAGACAAGAAATATTCTTAGCTAAAATGAATTTACCTAACAAAAATATACCACAAGCTAAACAAGCAGCATTAGAAGTTGATAAATATGTTTATAAACCTTTAGGTCAAGAGTATGTAGATGTTGGTGTGCCATTAAATTGGCATAGAGCATATTTAGATAAAGCTAATACTATTACAGCAAGATTAAAAGAAACACAGGCAGATAGAGGATTAACTGTTAAAGGTCAAGAAACATTAGCTAAATGGGAAAAGATAAGTAGAAGATTAGAAAATAGAATTAAGATGTATGAGAGTGGTGAAGGTTTAAGAAAAAACTATGTCAATATAGTTTGGAAAAGAGATATGCTTGATAAGAACTGGGATGAGTTTAGTGATCTTATGTTTAAAACTGTTCAAAAAAGATATCCTAAATTATCTAATACAGAAATTAACAAAATAGTTAAGTCATTTAAAAATTATCAACCTGTTGTAGCTTACGACAAGATTGACGATATCTTGTTAAAAACAGAAACTAATCCAGACAAGATAGAAAAAATATCTTCTAGATTCTTCTCTAGAGATTTAGATATTAATTACGAAGATTTTATTAAAGCTGGTTATATTGAAACAGATATACAAACATTACAAAAGTTAT
>PDMX01000206.1_pt1 | contig 13222 bp, 17 predicted proteins | sample 1515501 | NCBI WGS metagenome assembly PDMX01 (sample SAMN07343022, study PRJNA328102) | Marine metagenome, whole genome shotgun sequencing project. | biome: marine; feature: bay; material: water; isolation source: viruses from water sample < 0.22 micron filtered, nuclease treated ...
AAAATCTTTTGGAAATATATGAACAAGTTTGTCTCGGGGCACCTTTATGTTGAGACACTGATCTTTAAGTTTAACGAATTCTTCTTGTGGCAATGTGTCTTCTATAATTTGGTGCGACCATGGCGCATTGATTGTGGTGCTGTCAATACATTTACTTACAAAATGCTTTCCTATCATTGTTCTCCTTTCAGCACATCTATCAGCAGTTGATTGCGTGTTAGAGTGGGTATTTCCAATTCCTCACATTCAAGGATGTAGCTTTTGAACTGTGCAGTTTGCACATAGTCTGCCACTTCCCAACTGACATCATCCGCGGTGCGATGCTGTGTGTCTATGGTTGTTTGGTAATGATATGCCACGCCATGTGGGTGTGGTTGTATGCCATCAATGCCCCTGTCCTCACAGAAGTCTTGTGTGTGCTGTTGTATGTCTGCCACTGTGGCTGTGCTTAGGTCCTGAGACTGTAGGTATGTGCGTAGGTTCAATCTCATGGTGAAGCATCATCAACATGGTCTTTGCTTGGAGTTAAAGAACCGGACGATGCTTCGTCATTATTTACACTCCACTTGACCAAAGGATTGTGCTCCATCACTTGGATCTGTGCCACCTGTTGTTGCTGTCTACGACGCAGTCTGCGATCTCTCACAGCATCTGCTTCTGCACTCAATTGAGCACGTACCATTTCGTTGTGTTGCTGTATGCGTTGTTCATTGTTCATTGTGTTTCCTCTGTGTAGGTGTGTGTGGGAGAAAGGATCAAACGCTCAAAGGAATGAGCTGTTGAAAACTCCCACACACGATCCCAGCCTGATGTTTCTCTGCAAGGAGTAGGAGCAGACTGTGGATCATTAACAGACAGACTTATAAGCACCTGATCCAACTATAAATCCGGAGCAACCATCTGTTAAATTCTATTTTACTACAGAATGCCCACGTCCTTCAAGACATTTCTGCACTCTGCTTTTGTATTTCATTTCTCTGGCAGGTATTATTCCTAATGTGCCTATGTGCCAGTACTGTCCCCAAGCCCAGTTAACATTGTCGTACAGTCTGAATGTGTTGTCGTCAGCAAACTGTTTGCAGTGCTGTATGTCATTGGTAACTTCCACAGCCTTGGCTTCTGGAAATGTACCGCTTCTGCCTGCTGTGTCTATCTTAGGATTGTATGCACAGTTGGTAAGCATTACCAATGCGCCTATGGTTAGTATCTTTTTTATCATGTTTTCTCCTTGCGTTGTTTTGTACAAGGCACTGCTATGAATGTTGGCATCTCAATTGGCAGTGCCCTGTTGCTTTTTAATAGGTTAAAGATATTGAATAAACTAATAAAAAAAGTATCTTTAACATACCTTATTATAACACGTATTTAGTGTCGTGTCAATCAGGGTTGGTAAAAAGATTTGTGTGTGACACAGTGCAAATTGCTGGTGCTAAACCCACTGTAACATACTGTTTAAAAGCACACACACGTCTCTACAAGCATGAAACCACATTTAGGTTGCACTTGGTACACATCTTCATATATACTTGTGAAAATAGGCACAAATAGGCAAACAAAATTTCCCACAAGGCAACATAGCATCTCAACAAATTAAGAAAAGTTGAACACACCCTTTGATTGTGTAGGCTTGATGCAACCCAAACTGTTGGGCAAGGACAGTATAAAAAAATAGGCAGTTATGCCGATCGTTTTTGTGAAGACTATATGGCGATTGGATGTTGTACACTTGGACTTTAAGTCAATCATGGTTCACCTGATGTGTGCAATAATGGAAGTCAGACACTGGAAACAGTACGTAAGATATGCAAACCCTTTACGTTGCAAAGTTGGATGTAGTGAACCTAATGAAGAAGATTTTACTAAAAGTCTTCTTGTGACTGAAGAGAAGAAAGACAATTGACGCAAGTCAATTGTGAGTGAGTGTAAACTCACTCCTTGTATACCCACACACACTCTACTAGTAAATACTGATGGAAACGGTTTCGTGAAATGGCCCTGTCTATTTGTTGCCATACATCCTAACAATGTCATTTCTATCCCCTTAACCGTTTCCACTTACGCATGTACATCAACATTATAGATTATAGAGGTAGCAAAACAACACAGACACTTTCACGTGGAGATACACTGTTTGATTACAGAACAAAATATTTTGTGAAACAACAACAGGATTTCCCCAAGTGGCAACAGCATGGACACAAATTCATTTGTTTCACCCAACACCCAGATGACAAAAATTTTGATGGGTTTGACAAGGTGGTGCCCATACCACGTGGCACATGTGATGAAAGTAGAAATGCTGTGTTTGATTACCACAAACAGCAATCTTCCAATTGGGAATGGATGGGACTGTGGGACAATGACAGCACACTGTACTGGACCAAAAACAACAGCAGTCTACTGCCAGAAAAATTAGATGAGGTGTGTGCCCAAGCACAACAGCAAGGCATAGCAGGATGGGTACCTTTCAATCCGCAACAAGCACCATATGTAGAAGTAGACTTGAACACATGGACATTTAAACCCACCATACATCTCAAAGGCAGTATGATGTTTTTACACAATGAACAGCAATGGTATGACACCAGTTTCGCATATCATGGTGGTGACTTGAGATATGCAATTGAACTCACACGCAAAGGTAAAAAATGTGCTTGGTTGGACCAAGCGGCATTGAACGAATTAGTCACAGGCAAAAGCACAGTGTTTCAGATTAATGCCTATCATGAAAAATACAAAAAGCCTGGACCAGACGCCAATCCAAAAGGTTTGAAAAAATGGGACAGCACCATAGCAAGAAGAGAAAGATTAAAAGTGCATTTCGATCATATACTCACAACAACAGGATTAACTGTGAAAGATTGGCAAAAAAAACAAAGAGATTTATGGCAACAAGATAAAACCATTTATTCAAAATTATTTCTATCCCCTTAATTGCTTCCACTTTATTTCCCACACACATTACCAACATTTAAATAACAGTGACCTGCAGGGGTCAGTGAGCATATGGATCAAAAGAAATACGAACAGAGACTGATTGAATTGGGCATTGACCTGCGTCCACCTTCTCGGGCTGGACCAAGCACCGGCATGCGTAGGGCCATATTCCCCCGACACCGAGCCTGTGACAAAACAGACGCTACAACCACACAAACACTGCAGGATCAGTGCAAGTGTACCAAGAACTATTTCTATTCACAGACACACATAATGATGCGTTGTGATGGCTGTAAAATAAGGCGATACATAGACTTTAAATTTCCAAAAAGGCGTTAAATATTTGTGGTTTTATATCTTCTCGATTATGACCAGTGGAGCACTGATTCATGGATTGTGTGTCGGTGCTACACCAACATTTAAATAACAGCATGAACATAGTATGGTGGAACGGTCCTTCCTTTAGACACACAATGCATATACCTCCGCAAGAGATGGAGATAGGTTGCAACTTTATACAGAATCACAGACCAGTAAGTCACGTGTGTGCATTCGATAAACAGTGCGTGGAAAGAATAAAAAACAAACGAGATGTAAAGTTTTGGACACGTGCTTCAGTGGTAAATGATCGCTATCCTCATTTCAAACGTTTTAAATCAGAAACAAATTACTATGACAGTGGCACGTTGGCACTGGCAGTGGCAATGAAACATTGTGTAGGCCCTGTGTATTTGGTAGGTTGTGATTGGGGCGAAAGCGACAGTTCAATCTATGACAGATTGTACACTTGGCGCAAACAAAGGCCAGGCAAACAAACCACTGCCAAATTAAAACTTATAGAACATATGAGCAAACAAATGGAAATAATTTTTGTGCATGAAAGAAGCAAAGATTATTTTGGTTCTCACGTAAAATGGATTAAGATAGCAGACTTTTTGGATCTAGCCCTTTAGTATCTGTCTCTGTTCTTCAAATATCTGTCCAGTATCAGTAACATCATAAAAATCAGGCACGTGTTTTTGTCCACTAATTGTGACTGTGTTGTCTGGGTTAAAAGAAAGATCTGTGACACCAAACACGTCGTTGATACCCAATGCTTCACTGTCAACTCTGATAAAGTCGCCGGGTGCAATATTGATACCAATACTGCTCATTTGGAAATTTATTCTTGGTTGACCTCTGGATTTTTTCAACAGCAGTGTGGCGTGTTTTTTTGCTGTAACAGAATCATATATGCCAGGAAAACTAAAACTGCCTTCTAGTATTTTGCCACCATCTTCGTTGAGATAGTTTACTCTGATATCTGTACTGTCGTCAATTGGATCAGGTGATAACACACTGTTTGGTTGAGAATTATTTGCAAGGTTTGTGTAGTCCACTTTAATTTGATTGAACCTGTCATTCATTGCACTGGTTGATATACCCACACTGTCTAAAATATGGTCGTCTGTTACTGTACATGTTACAGGCAATGCTGTGATTGGAGGTATTCTTTCCGAGTCAGTTGGATCACCTGCATTTTCAAGTGCTATTCGAAACTTGCCATCTGCATAGTACAAGAAGGCACCTACCGATGCCAACATTTGATTAATATTGTTAATAAAAGTGTTTGATGTGTCAATAATAAAATGCCTGTCATACCCATTGTTCAATGTGTGGAAAGCACTGCCGTTAACAGCGGCTCCTGTTGTGGCATTTTCTCCATACATGTATCTATTACGGTCAAAAACCTCTATGGACACTGTGCCTGCTTCTGAACCACCGAGATGAAACACAGTTCTATCAAAATCAAAGAATTCTGGTAGCCTGTCCAGTGCAATGGCGGCATTTATAAAACTATTTCGATCTATTTGATCCAATGTTAATCCAAACCCATAATTTGGATTCAACATGTAGTCCATAACATATTCTACCACACAGTTGTCTGGTCTGTATCCTTCATGCATTAATCCTTCTGTTTTGTAAGCACCATCGGCAAACGTGACATCGTAACTGGCTGGAGACTTGTCAATGTTTCCACTGCCAGTGCCAACTTCAATATAAAGTTCTGCTTCAAGTGGCACAGTGGAATAAAAATTGTCTGCAGGTTTGGAACTGTCTAAATTTGTAAGTCCTAATGATATAAAGCCACTAGCACTGTTTAAATTTAAAGAAGTTATATCGTATAGATCGTTTTGATTTGTTTCTCTAACTCTTACTCTAAATTGCATATCGCCTGTACCTGCCGCGTCACGCAAGTTTTCAATATTTTGCAAGACGTCATCTGGTGCAAAAAATGTATATTCTGCAGTGTCTGATCCTATGTCATCCAAAATGTATGATCCATTAATTCTTTTTGTTGTAAGGCCATCGTCGTTGTATCCAAAAAATGTCATTTCACCCGATGTTAATCGTATTTTAAAACTTGTTGCTAAATTGTTGACAAACTGATAGTGTCCCCCACCCACGTGCTTCAACCATAATGAATTAAAACTATTAAAATGCCCTGAGAGTATACTGACACCTCCAAATGAAGTACCTGACGCACTGTCATCACCAGCAAGTCCTACAGATCTTGGAGTAAAAAACACATAATCATAAGTCCAACCTAGGTCATACAAAATATTGTGTATGTTGAAAGGCTGTGTGGTTCCATCTGAAAACTTTTCTCTTTGAAACTTGTCAAACCTTTGGAATTCCATGTCTGTTGGACCACCAGCAAAACCTTGTACAGGCACTGATAGCCTATGGACATCATCTTTTTGTTGTACACCAACTACACCACCAGCTGTGATTGCACCATCCATATCCGGTTCATTTACCGGCACATGATAAGAAATAAATCTTGTTTTCTGTTTGCCTGCATATGCTGTGTCAAATCTTTCTTCGAATCCTGGATCAGCCTGTTTACTGTGAATAATATTAGGTGTACTTCTTCCACTGGTTGTTACCACAACTGCAGGTACACCACCATATGGATTTCCATATGTACCATTTCCATCTGAACCACTCACAGTAACGTCAGCCGCTTGTATTAAAAATCTTAATGCCACATAGTGCATGCCACTCAGTTTACTTTCACCTGTTGGACTCCATTCGGGGTGTTCATTCAACAGTGATGAAACAGGTTGATCGGAACTGCCATCAAAATATTGTATTTTTAATCTGTTGGCAAATGTGCCTTTGGTTATTGAATGCTGTGCGGGTTGTACACCACCCTTGCCAGAGGCAAATATGCCACCATCTGCTTCTTGCAAATTTAATGCTGTGCTACCATCGTAGCCTTGTGAATAGTTTGGATTGGCAGTGTTTGTTAATCCGCCTAGGTGCACAGGTTTACCATTAATGGTCATTCTTGAAAGCAAACTGCCCATTGCACCGTTCAAGGAGCTGGATGCCCCTATGTCACTGTTCGAACCGTGAAAGCCTTGTGATATAACAGCCGCCATGTACAAATATTGTCTTGATGTATCAGCACTGTTGTCTCCCCACGTGCCAATGAACACAGGTATTGTGGCTGTTTCTAATCTGTTACCATATAACACCGGTACTGCTTGATTGGCCGCATTGAAATCTACTATTGTGGCGGCTTTGATAGCCGCACTGGTTTGGCCTGTGTTAATACTTGTATCAGGCAAATCAAATCCACCAGTGAAGGGTGATATAACTGCTTTTATTACCGATGAGCCTAAATCTAAGACTGGATCAACTACGGCCTTTACACCTCTTTTAACCTCATTAGGAATTAGTTTTGCCGCACGTCTTTTAACCTTGCTCCATAGTCCCATATTATTCTTCCCACCTTATGTTGCTTACATTGTTTGCACTAAAATTAAATCCTGTGTCATTAGGAAAAAGTTTTTGTTGTGAGGCTGTGTTTGTAAAACCATAAATTGCAGTCCTATCAAAGTTTGAAAAAGGACCTCCACAAAAAACTGTTACTAGTGCATCATCTGTTGTAACCTTGTATGACACGTTGTCCATTAACCCTTTGAACGCTAAAAATTCACCGCCATTACTGGCATCGTTTAATCCAGGATCAACTCTTTTTATGATATGCACTGTGCCGCCAGACACTGGATTGTTCAATAAAGTTCTTGCTATTGGTTCTGTTACAGATGAATCTGTAGCAACCGCACTAAAAGTTATTTCAATTCTGTTGGCATTTATTTGTGATGTTAAAGGCAGTGCATTGTGTGACAAATATCCTTGTCCAGTTAGATACGTTTCATTAGTACTACCATCAACAAGGTTTGAAGTTGCATCAAAACTGTCATTAGTGAATCTTTTTACAATTCCATTTGGCAATTCAAGTCTAATTAAATCTACAATCCTTAATTGACTGAGTGCTAATTTTTCTAATTGTGTATTTGTTAAATTTGTTATTCTTGGCATTATACGTCCTCTATAAAATCAATGCTGTATTCAAAATAGCCATTTTGATTTGTGTCAATTGCAATTTCATCGCTAGTGTTAGTTACCGTCCAAACAATGCTGTTGTAACCAACTGTGGTTGCTGTTAGTGTTTGACGCAGTGAAGGAAATATTGAAATAGTATCTACAGTTGATCCATCTAGATTAGTATCTGCTGTTAGTTGATATACTTTTGTGTGATCGCTGAATCTAACAAAGTCGCCTTTCTTTAGTGTGCCACTTCCGCCTGCTACTGGAATTGTTGTGCTTCCTTTGGTGTAATTGTAGGCAGGTGATGTGCTGGATAAAAGTTGCACAGTTACAGTGCCACTTGCTGTGCCACTTGTGTTAGAAATAACTGGGGGTGAAACAGTGGTACTACTTTGACCAGTATACTGTTGACTCATAACTTCAAATGCTTCTGATCTTAACAATGGTGGTGACTGTAAAGTAAATGACCAACGATGTCCTAAAAATTTTTGTGTTGCTTTTTGCCCAGAGTCGACCACACCTAATCCATAATTGATACTTTTAAAATCTAACACTTTGTATGTTACTGCTTTGCCAGTATCGTTAAAATTTTGATTAGCACTTATGTTACCCATTAGAAAACCTCCCTAACTTCTTTTTCAAACACAAACAGTCCATTTTGATTTGTGCTAAAACTGTTTGTTTCTCCTAAAGCAATTACCTGCACACTTAAATCATTAAACTTAACATTTCCTGTACTTGTTTGTTTTATTAGTCGAGGGAAGAACGAATATTGTGCTGTGGTGCAAGGTGCTCCTCCAAAGTTTGCTGGATCGAGACTTGCGTCATCGGTGTTGATCATATAAATTTTTTTATGATCTGCAAATTGAAAAAAGTCTCCAAAAGACAAACTCATTCCTGCAGTGCTGGTGTCAGTAAGTTCAAAGTCGATAACGTTAGCACCTTTGCTTCTTGCCGCTGATTCCAAAACCCCTGCTCCTGATGGGCTTGTAGTAGTATCTACACTACCATTAGCATCATGGAATATACCTGGTTTTATATCTAGTGTGGTTGCAGATTCAGTGTTGTTGAATAAAACTGCAAAGTCATCTTGAAATTGTTCTCTAGTAAGCGGGGGTGTTTGTATGGTAAAACTCCAGTACTGATGTCCAAAGTCTGCAACATATCTCTTGCCGCTCAACGCAGTGTTTCTAATGGTCTCAACGTTGCTTTGCCAATTGATTGCTGTTATCCTGTTTTCCAGTGCCATTAAGCAAGTCTCCTACCCTGCTGTCTAAATGCCTGTTGTATTGTACCAACAATTAAATTCTTTCTTGATAATAATAATTCATCGAAGCCCTGTGAGTCGATAGCATTGATGTTAAAGTTTACAACAACTTCTCCTCCCATTCCACCTATTCCGCTACCTGATGACAGCTGGTCATTTGGAACAACTGTGCCAGTAGAGTTAGGAACAAATAATTCTGGTCCTTCCTCACCAACAACAACTGGTTGATTTGCTTTTGCTACACCACCTTCTGCAAGGAAAGGTATTTTAAATCCTGTTAACATTTCTATACCTTTAATAATTGCAATCCTAGCCGCAATCCTCATCAAGTCCGATATAACTGATCTAGTAAAGTCTTTGAAATTAAATTTACCTGTCATTACAAAGTTTGCAAGTGAGTCTGCCATTCCATTGAATGCATTGGCTCCTGCTTGTGCTAATTGTTTCTGTGCGTCAGCACCTTCCTTCATTGCATTTTTGAAGCCACCTTTGTATGCACCAGTTAAGTCTTTGACTTTGCCCAACAACGTGTCATCCTGTTCAATCAGTTCTCCGTTCTTGCCTATCATGCCATCTAATTCTTCATTGACTGCTTTTAATTCTGTTCTTTTTTCTCGTAGGGCTTCAACTAATTCCAATGCCTTCGTGGTAAATTTTCCTTCAGATAATGTACCATCCGCCATCTGCATCAGCATGATGTCTAATTCTGAATTAGTGCCATCTATTGTTTTACTTAGGCCATTAAATTTCTTTCTTAATTTGTCAGTCTCATTTCTTAAACTACTTCCGGCATTTTTATATTCTTGTGCTTTTTCTTCAAACCCTAATGCATCTAACACTTGGCCGATTTTTTCTTGTCCGGCCGCCATCACATCCATAAAGTCAGCAAATAAATTAGTAATTGTTCCTAGAGCGGCTCCAATAGCAACCACTATGGCTTTACCTGTTAGTCCTAACATTAAGAAACCAATCACACCTAGAGTTTTTATTGGTCCGGGTAATGCATCTGTGGCTGTTAGTATGTTATTGAAACTGAGTCTTAAAAAAGTGAATATAGGACTTATTGCATCCAGTATCTGTCCACTGCCTAACAAGATGTCCTCTGTTGCAGTTATTATTCCTTGACCAATTTTTTCTGCAGACTTTTGTATGTCTCCAAACTTGCCTTGTAAAAAATCATCTAATAATGCCGCCGCGGCTTTTAATTGATCAAACCCACCAGCGTCTCCAACTTTTAATTGGAAGTTAAAAAACTTATCTCCTATCATTGACAAAGTACCATCAAAGGTATTTGCTAATGCTATTGCCGCCTGTCCAAATTTTCCATCTGGACCAAAATCTCTTTGTAATGCCGCCGCTGTTTCTTCTGTGGTTATCTTGACGCCATCTTTAAATCCTAATAATGCTTTAACACCTCTTTCTCTTAAAAGATCTGCCGCACTTATACCACCAACTAATGCTCTCTGTATTTGTTCACCAGCTGTCTTAAAGTCTAATCCTGATATAGCCGCTACGTTGGCTGTTATCTCTAAATTTTTTGTAAGTTCTTCTGCGTTTTTTGATACAACTGCCAAGTTACCTGATGCCGCCGCAATCTGATCCAGTGAGAATGGAACTTTACCAGCAAAGGTCGTTAATGCGTCAAAGGCTTTCGCACCTTCTTCAGCACTGTTGAATAAGAATTTAAATCTTAATCTTAAACTTTCAACACTTCTGCTTACGTCAACAAATCCTTTGGCAAGTTTAGTAGCACCAATAGCCGCAAAGACACCTAGTGCCGCTTTTGCTACTGAACCTAGACTTCCGGTGCTACTTTTTAATCTGTTAACATCGTTGTTAAGACGCCCAAGTGCTCGTTGGTTTTTTACTGCTACCTCAATACCTAATCTTGTTTTTGCATCAGCCATTATCTACGTCTCCTTGTTGCCTGTTGGGGCATGGTTTTCTGTTTGCTCATTTGTCTTTTCCTCTCTTCTTCCTCGTACAACATAAATCCAGCCCACAGTTCAATTTCCAATGTTGTCATTTGCAATACCTCTTGAATAGATTTTTTTAATCTATCCGCCAGCACCATTACAAATCGCAACTCAACATTGGAATCTATTCCTTTGCGACAGTTTCCTGATCAAGGCTTAGTTTAACATTATTAATTAATGAACCAACTTTAATGACCACCATTGGGTCTGCTTCGTTCATTAACTTGATCCTGTCAGCGTCATGGAATAATTTTTTGCCGTTTTTATCTCTGGCTTTTACAATTATACTCTCCACAACTGCTTCGATTGTTTTCCCTTGGGATTGCAATTCGATAACCTTTGCCTCGTCTCTTAATGGATATGTGGTTCTGCAATAAATGTCAGTGTCCCACTCCTCCACGTGGATCTTTTTCATATCACCACTAATGCTGTTAGCATAGTGTTTCGATATTTTGTCAGTTATACTCATCTTATATCTCCTCTATTTTATTGTTGTCTTAATGCTTGGTCCAACCACACCACGTGGGGCTTGTTTACTCCTACCGTGTTCAAGTGCATGACCATATGGTTGTGGATTAGAAATTGTATATTTTTTCTTGTTTCCACTCATACGCCAACTGTTCTTAAACAGACCGGAACGTACCGGTGATAATTGCCGAACCTTGTTTAACAATTTAACACTAGTATTCTTAACTGCTTGTTCGACATCGTCGTTAACAGATTTGATTAGTGCCTTGTTGTTAAACGTAATCTTCATGTTACTAAAGATCTGTTTTAGTTAAAGCGCCTGATCCTTGGAAAGATACTTCTGCCGTAACTGCCCCATCATTAGCAGTCGAAATTTCGTGACTGGTAATGATTACTTCTCCAGATAGTTTGACACCCGTAGTTGCTCCACTTGGGAATAACTCGATAGATGCCGCCGCCGCTCCCGCGCCTGAGAACAATGCTGATTGTGCCGCATCGTCATCTCTGAAGTATAAACTTAAACTGCCAGTAAAGTTTGTTAGTCCTGGTAGATAAGTTCTTGATGTTGATCCCATTGCTGAAGTCTCAATCGTATCACCTGTTTGTGATACAGAAAAAGAAATGATAGAAGCAACATTTGTTATTGAACCGCCAACGTCAAATTTAGCGACTCCTTGTGTTCCTGAATAGATTGCTGTGTTAGTAGCCATTGCCTATTCCTCCTCTTTTTTGTTGTTAATGACTTCAGCATCTGCTTTCGTAATTCGCATACGCCTTTGTCTTGGTTTTGGTTGTGTTTGGATTTCTTCCTGTGGCTTCTCAGTCACAGCAGGTTTTTTAAATTTCCAGCCTGATCTCAAATGGTCTTGAACCTGTGGGTTGTCGACTATTTTTGAATTCCCTTGTTTATCATACATTTGTATTGACATTATGCATTACCTCTCTTGTAAACATAAGTCACTGAAAGTGTTGCATTAAACTGCCCTAATGGTTGTTGTCTTTCAACGACTTCTATGTTGTTAATTGATGATTGTACGTAGTGTGTGGCAGTGTTGTCAACAGTTATATTTCTATCTCTGCTTAACTCCAATGTTTCTTCTATTTTTTCAATTAGATTGTTTCTTGCTGTGTCCAGTTCACTGCCTCTGACAAAACATCTTAATTCTATTTGCATTGTGCCTTGTCTTTCTGACATACTGATATCTTCTCTTTCCTCGTCGCCACTGACAACTAGTATTGCTGGAAACTGTGTGATTGCTAGTTTTTCAAATTCAAAGAACTCTCTGCTAACCAAGACTGCTCCTGGTTTAGACATATTCTTTAATTGAGCAACGATATCTATCGCTATGTTTTCTCTGGCACTCATGATTGTTATCTAACCAATCGATTGAAGTGTGTGGGTCTCTTTTCTGATCTTTCTATTGTACCACTGCTATCGAAATCGTATTTGACTCCTTGTCTTAAGATTTTGTCGAATTCTGTTCTGTATTCTTGCCTGTAGTAGGCCATTTTTTCTCTGAATACATCACCATTAGGATCGAACGTACTTAAACGTGGGTAGATATAATGTCCCAATACATGGTACACTGCACATCTTGTCCACTGGCTGTCTACTAGTAGGCTGTCTTCAAATTCTGCATCATTGGGTGTTGTTATATCGTACCTGTTTGATCCAGAACGAGGGAACCATTCTATTTCAATGTCTCTTTTTACGTCTGCAGTTGATAGTGTGTGGAGATCCGAGTAATCTTGGATTCCGTAATTTTTGATATCCGGTTCGTATTGTTCGAGATCGGAATCAGTTGTAAAGTTAGCCACTTAAAAGTCCTCCTGTTAAAGTGTGTTGCAAGTCCTTCTTGCTAAAGTTTATTTATTGCGTGTGCAACAGTGTTAAGCACTAATAAAAAAGCCCCAAGTTTCCTCAGGGCTTTTAATATGAGCGAAAGGTTTTTAACTCCTTTCTTAGATGTTATTACTACTCAATTGTTGAGTCGAAACTTCCTCTAACGCCTGCTAAGTCATGTAACTCACCAGTTGCGTAGATAGCCGAACCAACAATATCAAAACCTCTTAAAGTAGCTTCTCTTTGTGATTCAATTTTGATGTCTTGCATCATTGCTAATCCAATTGCATCTTTGTGGAAGATTCCACAACCGTAGTCACCAGCTGTTGAACCGTCTGCTAAGTTCAC
>PDMX01010703.1_pt1 | contig 13146 bp, 8 predicted proteins | sample 1515501 | NCBI WGS metagenome assembly PDMX01 (sample SAMN07343022, study PRJNA328102) | Marine metagenome, whole genome shotgun sequencing project. | biome: marine; feature: bay; material: water; isolation source: viruses from water sample < 0.22 micron filtered, nuclease treated ...
CAACAAATACCAATACATCAACAAACACATCTACTAATAGTGGATCAAGCGGAGGATCAGCACCAGTAGATAATAGTGCGCTAGTATCCGCCCTAGCTGATCGAGATGCAGCACTGGCTGCTCAGATGTCCTCGTTATCAGATGCTTTTGGCTTTGGCACAGATGATTATTATAGCGGATTAAGCGATAGTTATACCGCCGACAACAACCAAGCATTTCAAACAGCTTACGATGATGCGATGCGTGGCATATATGATGGATTTAAATCGGCTGGAATATTAACACAAAGTGGAGTCGATCAAGACAAGTCTAAGTTAGGATCAGCTAACCTATCTGAAACAAACAAATTAGGAACTGCGGCAGAAGAATATGCAAAAGCTAACAGAAGCTTTGTGGATGAGGGCAGAACGGGCATAGAAGGCCAGTTACAAGGTCTGGCTGTTAATGCAGATACCGCTGATGCGTATCGCGCACAAACAGAAGCTATTAGAGGCTTTGATGTGGCTGGTGCATCTAAACCATTTCAGACAGCAACAGAACGATCCGTTGCAGATTTTTTTAGTGACTTTGCTAAACGGTCTTACGACCCAAGTTATAATGTAGCTCCAACAGCGGTTGCTTCGGCTGGTCCAAGTCGCGTTACGCAATCTGTCAATCAGTTTGGTCCGAATACTCAGGCTTCTTCGCAAGTGGGTATTCGATCTCCTTACAAGGGTCGTTCAACAAGGGTGGTGACGTAAATGTGTAATCCATTAATAGCTGGCATAGCAGCGCAAGGTGCTGGTGCAATAATGCAAAACTCAGCAACACGAAAGGCTGAAAACGAAAAGGCAAGGTTACGCCAGTTACAATCCGATAGAAACATGGCGCGAGAAACAGAAGCGCGTGATGCAACAAATGCAAGCACTACAATGATGGGTCGAGGTAACTTCGATCAGGGTACAGCAAACGCGGCAAACAATTTAGCTAACTTGTTTAGGGCAAACACTGGCGCAGCACCTGGAATGAATATGTCACCTAATGCGCCTCAAATTGTGCAAGACTTAATGGCTGAAGCATTCAAAGCTGCTGAAGCTAAAAACGAGGAAATGAACGTTAAACTGGCAAATCTTGAAGGCGTAAGCGACTACCTCAAAACAACAATAAACCCACAATTAAATTCTTCTGGGCAAGTCGGAACAATGATGGGCAGCTTCATTAGAGGCAATGCAGCACCTTACGAACAGGAACTAGAAGCTGCAAACAGGTTAGCTTACAGCCCGATGGCTCAAATTTTATCAGGGGCTGGTCGAGCGGGAATGAACTACGGCCTTTACAAAGCATAGGTGAGAAATGGCAAGATTTAATCCATATCAAAATTCGCAGATTTCAGACAGCATATCGGGCATAGCCAAAGCCTTGATAGGTTCGGCGGATACGGATGCGGCACTTGCTAGAGGCAGAGCTAGTGATGCACTTGCTGGATATAGAAACTCGCAAACTAATTATCAAAATCAATTATCTGATTATCTTGGTGCTAACACACAAGCTATCGCTGATGTTTTGGCAGATGGTGACCAAGTTAAGCAACTGTACGAAGCGTTTGGTCTAAAAAGCAATATTGGACAATCAATACCTGATGGCGGTGTTGGTGATATGATAGCTCCAAATGATGTAACTCCAGCGGCAACTGACGGTATGCGTGGCCTTGTTCGATCTATGTTGTTTGGTGGTGTTCCTGGTAATCCGCAACAATCAGCGGCTGCGGGTCAAACACTAGCCGATATGGTCAATCAACAGGAAGCTTACAGACTTCTATCGCAAAGCGGTCAATCACCAGATCGACAAGCTGCAATTAGGTTAGGTCGAACACTAAGTGAATACTTTGATCCTAATTCTAAACAAAACGAAATAAATGCAGACCTTGCGGCTGCTCTGAATGAAGACAAAGCAAGATTTGGTGTAGGTGGTCAGGGTGATCGAGATACGAATGCTACAAACAAAACAAATCTTGAAATAGAAAATATTAAGGCAACGAGTGAAGAAAAACAAACAACCATAACAGCTACAGCAGAAAAAGAATGGCAGAACTATAAGACTGATGTTGGCCTAACAGCATCTAAAAATGAAGCCGACAAGAAATTAGAAGGTGAAAATTACAAAACTAATAAAGAATTTGAACTGGGTAAATTAGAGCTTACAGACAAAACAAAAACAGCAAACAAAAAAATAACAGAAGAAGAAGAAACCGCTCGTTTAAAAATTTCTGAAGATATAAAATTTGAAAAATGGAAAGTTGAAAACGAAACCCTTGAAATGGTGGTTGAGCCAGGAAAGCAGATAGTTCTAAGCCCAAAAGCTGGAGAGCGTCTAGGCATAACTCCAAACGATCAAGGTTTATATATGCTGGATGGTGGGCCAAAACGTGATGCAGTTACTATCGAAGTCGGTGACGAAGACGTTTATCTAACTAAAGATCAAGCGGAAGCGATTGGCATCAAGCCGAATGATGACGGTATTTATATGATACCTGGAAAAGCTAAAGCTGGTTCTAAAACCGCTAATAATACGTATGTCGGTAAATACATTACGCAACCTCAAGAAAAAGAATTACGCGTAGAGCTAGATAATAAAGTTATTGCTTCATTACCAGATTTAGATACTGGCAAACAAACGTCTTTAATAACTTATATGGTTCAAAAAATAGACCTTATAATGGGTAAACCTGACAGCAACCTTGTTTCTGCTAAAGCAGCTATAATGGCCCCAATTTTAGGCAGTGGAACAACCGTTTTAAGCGTAAAAGGCAAAAACATCACAGTGCCATCCTATTTTGCCGAGCGTTTTGATATTGAGTACAGCAAGTACAAAGCAGAACCTACTCCAGCTAAGTTAGAAGCATTAAGGAAATCCATAAAAAACACATACAAAGGTATAGGGTATTCGGCTAACGAAGTAACACGAATTTTACGAAATTTTAAATAGAGGTTCGTATGGAAGACGATTTTGGAATTATCGATCTAAGCAAACCTCTTAACGAAGACGAAGATCAAACTGATGATTTTGGCATAAGTGTATTACCAGAACCCATTCAGACTGATGACTTTGGTATTCCAGATCTATCGGTGGTATCGGACGCGCCTCCTGTGTCTGTGTCGGATCAACCCTCCCTAAAGTCTGACGCGCTGCCGATAGACCCTACACAAGTATACAGTGTACCCTTTGCTGGTTATGGTGATTTTAATCCTTACGAGTCAGAATACCAAGCTATTGAGCTGGCAAAACAGGCTGAAGCAGAGGCGCAAAAGAAAGCGTACCTAGCGGAACGCGAAGCATTAAAAACGCAAATCCTTCAAGAGCAGATGCTTAACCCAGCACCTAATGTAGACATTCCTGTTATTGGTGGTGAGTTTGATGGTGGCCCACGAGATTTTAGTACAGCTTTTAAATATGGAGATCTTTCGACCAGAGGCAATATAAGCAACTTGCTTGCTGACACTGAGGTTGAGCTGGGCGGCACTGGCTTTATGCGGTTTAATCAAAATATGCAAAACAAGTTGTTGCCAGTTATTAATGCAACCAGATCACTTGTTGGTGCAGAGCCATTACCAGAGGATGCAAGCTTACGCGAAAGCATTATGAAAGAGATCGAGTCCGAGCGTAGCGCAAAGGGATATTTAAAAGCGGCTGAAGGGCTAGGCTTTAAACCGCAACGCTTTGGAGAGATCGAAGGTTTTACAGACTTTTTAAGTTGGGCGAAGACAACGGCTGGAGCAAGTGGATCACCTATGCTTGCAAGTATGGCATCCTTTGGTTTGTTATCGCCAGTTGTATTAGGCGCGGAGCTGGATGCTAATCTAAGAGAGATCGAAGGACTGTCCAGAGAGGATCGCGTCAAGCTGGCTTACAAAGGTGGTTTGATAGCTGGTTTGCTCGAAAACCTTGGGATTGGCGTTTTAATTAAAGGCGTACCAGACGAGTTAGTTGGTAAGCTAGGTGTCGAAACATTACAAAAATACGCACAACAAACATACGGAGGGCGAGTTGCCCAACAGCTTGTTCAAGTAGCAGCCGCAGAAGGTTTGATCGAGGTAGGTCAAGAGGGAACGTTTGTCGCTATTGAGTCTGGTGCTGGCAAAGAGTTTAAACCAGGTGAAATAGGGGAACGATTAACAGAAGCGGGTGCTGGTGGTTTTGTTATTGGTGGGACGCTAGGCACTGCTAGAGCTGCTGTCACTGAGGGAAGCAGTAAGGCAGATAAAGAAGCAAAAGCATTTATCGACTCGATAGATAAAGCTGAGTTCGATCAAACGCCAGAGCAAGCTGCATTAGCTGCATTATCAGATCCCACAAACGAAATACTAATAGATGCTCCACAAGCACAAACAGACTTACAGCAACCAATTACGCCTTCCGCTGATGCGAGTACAGTGGATGTTTCGGCGCAGCCAGATCCGACACTCACCCGTGATGATCCAACGGGTCTGGTTGCTCCAACTAAAGCAGAACCGCCAAAGGTTGACGAGACACCTATTCAAAAATCAGAAGTCAAAACAGAACCGCCTGTTCAACCACTTGCGCCAGAGCAAAAAGACGAAACCCCCCAAGTAAATCCCCAAGAAGCTGCACCGATTGGCACGGACACTGACAAAAAAGTAACAAAAGTACAAACGCCTGATGGTCAAAAGAATTACAATGTTACTGGTAAGGTTGTCGAGCTTGCAGATCTCAAGCAAGCAGAAGGGCCGCTTCAGCCACGCGACAGATCCAAAAAGGAAAGCGCAGTTTTAGCAACACAACGTGCTGGCACTATGTTTAACCCCCAGCGGCTGCTGAACGACCCGACTTCTGGATCTGGTGCGCCGATTATTGCGCGTGACGGTACAATAATGTCTGGAAACGGACGAGCGCTTACGATGCAAGAGGTGTATGCCAACCAACCTAAAAGCCTAGAAGCATACCAAACTGCATTAAAAGAAGCGGGTATCAACACTGAAGGATTTAGCCAGCCAGTATTTGTTCGCCAGCTAAACGATAATATGACAGTCGATCAGCTTAAAGAGTTTGCTGATTTATCAAACACTGAAGCGCAAGCGCAGATGACCAGCACCGAGACTGCCCAGCGTGACGCAAAGCGTATGCCTCAAAACTTGATAAACCTTTTTACTGGTGGGGATGTTACAAGCATCGAGAACAAATCGTTTGTTACTGGCTTTGCTGTTCAAGTTTTATCACCAACAGAGCAAGGTCAGTTTAGCGTAAACGGTAAGCCTACAAAGAATGCCATAGATAGAATGCGAGCGGCTATATTAGCTACTGCATACGATGATACAGATACCCTATCGATTATGCTGGATAGCACAGACGATAACATTAAGGCGATTAGCAGCGCTATGATGTCATCCGCTCCGCAACTCAGCCAGCTAAAAGCAGATATAAAAGAAGGTAACGTTAAACCAGACTTCGATATATCTAAACAGATATCAGAAGCTGCCAAAACAATAAGCAATTTGCGCGAACAAAAAGTAAAACCGCGTGATTATTTTGACCAGCAAGATGCATTTAGTGATACAGATCCACTTACAGAAGCAATCATAAAAGCATTCTACAACGATGAGCTAACACGAGCTAAGTCACAAAAATTTATGACGGACGTTTTAAATTTCTACGTTGAAGAGTCGAGCAAGCGTCAAGAAAATGCCTTGTTCGAAGACGAAGTAACGCCTACAGATGTTGTAAAGGCAGCTCGTAAAAAAGCAGAAAGGAAAGCTGATGGCACAGACGAAAACCAAGGAAACCTCCTTGCCGAAGCAAGCCCTAGCAAAAGCGTTAATGAGAGCCGCAAACAAACACAAAGTCCAAGGCGCACGAGAAGCAGCAAAAGACTTGATGCAGACGAGCCAACAGTCGCAGTCCAAGAAGACGAATTAGGTGGCTCAACATCTGATCCCAGCAATGTAGTAACAACAACATCTGGATTTGTCTTTGACAATGTAAGCCAGACATTACGGCAATCGATCTATCGTGATGCATTTGCTGATAGTGGGCAATCGGTAGATGTTATTGAAAACAAATCAACAGAAGAAAAGTTTAAAATACTTTCTCGAACTGTTAAAGGTAAGTTCGGTCTTTCTGGCGTGACAGCACCAGAAGGTGCTGGGTACACACAAGTAAACCAGCTCCTCGATGCATACCACAACCTACAATGGATGACGCACTCATTAGCAATGCCAAACACGTTTATTGGTTTAGGCGGGAAGCTGTCTTTGGAGCTGCCAAATAAAGTTGGTCGCTATCTTGGTGCTTTTGAATCAGGATCTAATAACGTTATTATGCCGCAGAGATCAAACAGCTTTGCCCATGAGTTTGGTCATGCGCTTGATTATTACCTTATGGATAAATACGGCAACCTTGGCTTTATGGAAAGCAGCCGTGGGATCAGCGGGTTAATAAGAAAAACAGCAAAAGCTGGAGATAGACCTTGGCAAAACGGTACGCCAGTAAATGTTGAAACAGCATTTGGTAATATGATAAATGCATTATTTCTGGACAACGCAGAGCTGTCTTACAAAATTATGCAGCTCGAACAGGCAATCGCTAAAGGCGAGGCGCGTGAGGCTAAGACAGGCGTAACAACAAAAAGTTTAAAAAAACTGAGAAGCCAGCTACAAAAATTATTGGAAGGCAGTGGTCGAAGTAAGGTTGCTCCAACAAAGTTTAAGCAAACGTCAGCGCAATTCGGCAAAAGCGTAAATATGAAGGATTATTATCTGCGCCCGACAGAAATGTTTGCCAGAGCTTTTGAAGCATACATCGCAAGAACAGTGGAGGCTGCTGGCGGGCGTAATGAATTTATTACAAAGGGTGATGAAGCATATAAGTTAGCAGCCGAACAAGTAAAAGGCGCTGATGATCGATTAGCTTTGGCATATCCAAAAGATGAGGAACGGCATAATATTTTCTTAGCAATGGATCGATTAATGGATGCGCTTAGAGCAGAAAGTATTGCCGAAGGTACGGTTGCCGATGCACCTGGAGACACGGACATGATCGATGCTCGTGCAAACTTCTGGGGTTCTATGCAATACGAAGAGCGCAACAACATGAAGGATATTCCAAAACGTGTTGTGCAATCAATAATTAACGATCAAAAACGTGCTTATCGAATAGCTCAAGGCAGAGCAGAAACCTTAAAACTTAGACCGCAAAAATACGCTGGGAATAATTTTGTTGAAAGAAAAATAAACGAGTACAGAGATTTATTTGGCGGCAACTTTATAGAAACAAAAAGACAAATTCTTTTTAATGCTTCAGATCAAAACAAAGATAATAAACGAGTGCGCGACATTATGGAAAATATTATTTCCAAAGTTGCAACAGATCCAGGTACTCGACAAGATAGGGTAACGAAACAGACAGGAACGTTTGAAGAAGCTACTAGAATAGAGACTAGACGTTTTTATGCAGTTTACGATCAGATAGCTAAAAAATACAACATTGACCTAATGACAGATGCTGATCAAAAGTCGCTTCGTTTACTTTTAACTGGAGAAAGTGAGGCAACGGCTAAAGCCTCACCCGAAACCCTTAAACTTGCTGGGGAGCTGCGTAGACGCTTATTAAACCCGATTTATGATTACATGGTCAAAAGCGGTCAGGATATAAACTATGTGCAAGGCGTTGGGTATATGCCTCGAATGCTAGATGCGCCACTAGCTATTCAAGAAAAGCCAGACTTTATGGGGGAGCTGGAAGGCAATAAGGGTGCTGTTCCATTGTATCGAAACGTTATCTTTGAAAACGAGTATGGCGTGTTCGAAGAGGGCGACCTCGATCAGATGAAAGCACTGGTAAAATTAGCCATGAGCAACCCAGATAAAACTGATTTGGGTAATCGAATTGCTGAAGAATACTCAGATTTGCGTGATATTGCAGAAGAAATGCGAGAGCAAATAAAAGAAATTGACCGACTTGAAAAAACTATTGATGAAAATCCGTCTGCTGAAGCCGAGATACAAGAGATTATCGACAGTATGGATCAAGAGCATTTTAAGCTGCATGAGGAGCTGCGCGATCCATATGCGCTTACAGCGGCGGAGGATTGGCACAAAAGGATTTCAGTAAGGGAAGGCGCAGATCCATCGACTAATGGTGTTCAAGGTAGTTATGCTAAAAAACGTAAGCTTCCGCCAGAAACAGATAAATACATGAATGATTTTTATCTGAACCCGACAGATGCGTTAATGCAGTACATACCATCGGCTGTTCGAGCAACAGAATACAATAAGCTTTTTGGAAAAGATTTAGTGCCAGAAGGTAAAAAGCTTGATTCAGATGGCGTCCAGAGAGATTACTTACAATACCTAATAGACGAAGCAAAAATGGCTGGAATGCCAGCACACCAAGCGCAAGAAGTTAATACCATTGTCCAAATGGTTACTGGGAGATATCCAGGGCCAGACGGATCTTTTAATCAAGCTTTAAACACAATCAATACTTTTGGAACAATGGCATTACTACCCCGCGCCGTTCTTTCATCTGTAGCAGAACCGATTACAGCGGCAATACAAACTGGAAGCACAGTAAAGGGGTTTAAAAACTTTATACTGTCTTTAGATGGGCTGGGAGCAAGCTTACGAGGCAAGGATGCAGTTGAGCGCAAGATGTATTACGCGCAGCTTGCAAACATACTGGGCGTCATTGATCTACCGCAAACTGGAGAAGTCGTAGCCAACAGGCTAGGGGGAACGGTTGCTGAAGACGCAAAAAACACAATGCGACTTGCAACGTTTTTCCTAAGAACTGGCTTAACAAATATTACAATCGCGCAACGGAAATCGTCTATGCGAATTGGTATCCAGTACATCATCGAACAAGCAGCTCAATATAATAACCCAGATGTAAGCGCGGCAGCTAAAGAGGAAGCAAGGCAGACGTTACGAGATTTTGGCATTAACAATACGATACTGTCACAGTTTACCGAGTTTGCTCAAAACTTAGATAAAACAGATAATGGTTTATACGAGATCGATCAAATCATGGATGTGGATGGATCACTAACTGATATGGGGAGGGTGCTGGCAACAGCGGTAAACAGATTTGTCGATCAAACAATTCAAGATCCTAAGATTATAGATCGACCCAAGTGGGCCGAATCGCCGATAGGTCGAATTGTCTTTGGCATCCAATCGTTTATTGCAGCATTTCAGAGAAACGTTTTGGAAATGTCAGTCAAACGCGCAGCTCGTGATTTTAAAACGCAAGGCTATGTTGGTGGTGGTACAAGATTAATAAGAAAAATGATGTTGCCGCTCTTTTCACTGTATGTCGGACATACATTAGTTTCGGCTGCTCGTGAGTTTGTATTTAACAGAAATAAGTGGGAGGAAGAAGCAGAAGAAGAAGATCGATACATTCCGCTAAAGTATTTAATGCAATTAGGTATATCGAGATCAGGATTACTGGGTAGAGCTGACCCAGTGTTTAACGGCTTCTTCTCGCTGAAGTATCAAGCGGATCTCTCAAACGTAGCAGTCGGAGCATCAGGTGCGTATTACTTAAAAGCAATTCAGCGGATTATGGGATTGGGAGTTGAGAATAGCCCCAACACAGTTTCCAGAGAATATCAGGCTGTTCGAGGTATTTACGACATACTTGTTCCAATTCTTGCTGGTGGCCTAGCGACAATGCCAGGTGTATCCAATTTATTAGGATATGGATTAGGAGCTGTTGACATGGCAGTTACATCACCATCAGTAAAGCACTGGGTAACTAGAAATTTAATTTATCAAATGTATAACGAAACATACCGACCAGGACAAAGTTCATCGAATCGCGGCAGCTCTGGGTTTGGATCAGGTGGATTTGGATCGGGTGGGTTCGGTTCTAAAGGTGGCGCATTTAACTAACCACGGACAATACGGCGCAAATTGCAGCGCAAAAAATGTTTGTCGATTGCTGTTTTATTTAATAATAACATAAACTTAATTAATATTTCGTATAGTCTCGGCCGTACCAAGTTGTCCGTTGTTGACCAACAAAAATCGACAATGAAAATAAGGCATATATGGAAATCTTTAATTTTGTAGATTGCTCATTCTATACAGAAGTCTACAGTTTGCAGCGCAAAATGGGCGCATTTTCGGCCTTGCAGCGCAAAAAAGCGCAAAAAATTTTAATAGATTTTTGGTAATTTTAATCAGGTTTTAGGTTCTGATTCGAAAACGTCTTCCAGATAATTAGGCTGTAAATGGGCGTAATTTTCTTCAACCGTCTTAACTGTGTCACCTAAGAAAAGTGCAACTTTCATCAATGGCACACCTCTGGTAACGGCTCGTGTTGCCCATGTATGGCGAAACACATGAGAGTGTAGACCAGGAATGTCTAAATTGTGTGCCAGTGTTTTAAGCTGGTCATCGATGCTTGTTGCTTTATCGAGGACATAAGCATTATGCGCTTCCTCTTTAGCCCTCTCAAGCACTGGCCTTAGAATTGGACTTATGGGTACAGTAGGTCGCTTTTTGTTTGTCTGGGTGCGGCCTTCTGGGTTAAAATGGATCTTGTTGTTTTCCAAATCAACCTGATCCCATTTTAATTCAAGGATAGCTGATTTCCGTTGTGCGGTTTCCAATGCAATCATTACAAATCTACCGATCCTCGATAACCTGTTTGAAGGTCTGCGCCCTTGCCCATTTAAAACTAAATCAGGGCAAACCTCTCGAATAATTTCAACCTCTTCTTCATCAAGGACACGCTCTCTGGGAGGGGATGGGGGTGGCAGCTCAACAAAAGGAATTTCTTCTAGTGTTAATCGTTGTTCTCGCGGCTCTACGCGCTGAACCATATGCTTAAAACAAGCGCGTAAACGCTGTAATTCTACACGAACAGTTCCGCTAACTGCTGGACATCTTCCAATAATGCCAGCTTCTCTCATTTCTCTGTATTTTAAACTGTGTTCACTTTTAACTTCGCTAACTTTCATATTGCCGAAATAAGCGTTTAGGTTGTTCATTATAGCATTGTATCGATTACGCCCTGATTTAGCCGTAATCATCCTTGGATTTTTGGGATCTCCTATAACCCACTGGGTGTACCAGAGATCCAAACATCTGCTTATAGTTGGGTCATGGTAAATTACGGTTTGGAGATCGTAAGTTTTTTCCCATCGTCTGTAACGAGCTTGCGCCGTAGCAAGATCATTTGTTCGAAGTGAAAATCTTTTGCTTCTTCTTCCTTCTGCATAAATGATATACCATTTACCGTTTGATTGCTGTTCAAGCCTTGGCGGTTTCCTGTTGTGTTGCATTTTGATCCTTCAATTAGTCTTTCAACATCCAGCTTTGGTATCCGTACTGATCTATATGATAACCGTACTGTTTTGAGTCGCCCAGAGAGTCGAAATCTGCGTATCGTTTGAACCGACACTCCGAGCAAAGTCGCAGCTTCTTGTTGTGTTAACAAATCCATTATTCAGATTTAAGTATTTTCATTACTTCGATTGCTTTCTCAGCGGGAACCTTCATATTGATAACAAGCCACATACTATCGGCTGATCCATCAACGGCTTTAATCTGTAAAGTTGGTTCCTCGACCATTGCACTGGCGGCAGCATAATTAGGATATAATTTATCTTTATCTACGTCTAACGCCTTCGCTATCTTTTGTAGGTTTTGTGGACTAGGGACACTACGTCCTCGGACATAAGTTGAAATGGAATCCCTTCCAAGCCCAGACAGCCGAGCTAGATCCGCTTGGTTCATATCTTTCTCTAGTAATAAGCCGTACAGCCTTCGTCCAAACTCTTGTTTTTGCAGCACTTTTTGAGACATATCTACAGAACCTGTCTTAGCTGGTGCTGATCTCGTATATGTTTGTTTCATTATCCACCCCTAAAAATAATGCACTACATATACGCATGGGTCGTACAAATTGTCCACATATATTTTGTCCTCTGCCAAAATAGGGGTTGCATAATGGCACTTTTCGCTTATTGTCGATTAAAGTTTGCTGAGAAAACCAGCACACCCAACAAACAATTAAAATGGCAAGATAAAACATGAGCGCAAAAATTAAACTTGACATAAATACCCTGATTAAAGATTTTGGAGGTCTTACGGCGGTTTCGCGCAGACTTCGAGGTGTTGGAAACGACATTTCCGCGAACGGTGTTGATAAGTGGAGGCGAAACAAAAGCATACCATCAAAGCATTTGTGTGGCCTAGCTGTAGTAGCGAGATTAGATAACGTCCATTTTGATCTTGTTGATTACACCAATATTAGGGAGATCAAAAAAAATGACAAATAATGAAAAGATAAAGAGAGGAAATAATTTACACAACATTGCTGGATGCTACTATAGCGCAGAAAGATACCGTAAGCACGGAACTTGGAAAAATTCTGCAACCAGTGGTCCTAGTGTTACGCATGAAGAACGCAAAGCTCATGTGAAAAGTGCACTTGAGCGTCAAATTCCCCCCGCTGATTATGAATGCTGCGATGATACAATCGTTGAACTACCAAAAAAACATTTTATTGAAGAAGAATTAGATACCTTCGAAAAATGGTTAAAAGAGGCAGAACCTTGGTCATTAGAAAAGACACACTTAATGACAATAGTAGCTGAAATAGCTTGTACTGAAAAACTTCCATTAAAATATAGAACACGCGCCAGTGCTTTAATAAAAAGCAATGTCGATGAACCTATTGTGGCAACAGTCTTAAAATGAGTGTCTGGGGCATAGATGTCGGTCTAAACGGAGCAATCGCTTTGTTTGACATGATAGAAGGACACTTAGAAGTGCATGATATGCCTGTTATGGAGATAAATAAGAAGCGGCAAGTCAATCCGCAACTATTAACAAACATACTGGAGCAGCATGATGCTCCAGTGTTCATCGAGCAAGTGGGAGCGCGACCAGGACAAGGCGTTAGCTCCATGTTTAACTTTGGAAAATCCTTCGGGATATGTCTCGGCGTCAGCGCGGGTCTTAAACTTCAAACAACAACGGTTTCGCCAGTAGCTTGGCAAAGAGCGTGTAAAGTTGAAAAGGGAAAAGACGGAAACAGGTTACGCGCTACCCAGAAATTTCCAAATTACTCGAACCTCTTTGCTCGGAAAAAGGATGATGGACGCGCAGATGCAGCTTTGATTGCATATTGGGGCGCGGT
>PDMX01000034.1_pt1 | contig 13036 bp, 13 predicted proteins | sample 1515501 | NCBI WGS metagenome assembly PDMX01 (sample SAMN07343022, study PRJNA328102) | Marine metagenome, whole genome shotgun sequencing project. | biome: marine; feature: bay; material: water; isolation source: viruses from water sample < 0.22 micron filtered, nuclease treated ...
TCTTCTGGTTGAAGAATTCTTTCAGTAAGAGTCAAAGTAGAAGTAGCAGAGAAATCACAAGTAGCATCCTTAACGATATCGTCAGAAGACACTTTCTTGATTACCTCTTTTAGCTTCACATTTGGTTTTACTGTGATACCACCGTTAGCGATGGTAGCACCTTCTAGTAAGGCAGCAGCAATATATTGACCTGCAAACTCACCAGCATAGGTAGTAGTAATTGAAGTAGTAGTAGCCATTTTTATTTAATTTAGACGTTTATTTATTGTTACTTATTCTAGCCATCACACGGTCAAAAGTGTTCTGGGGTTTATTTTGCCCATACTGGAAATCAAACCTTCTTGGATTAGACTCTTCTGGGTTGTGTTTGATTGCTTCAGCAGCAGGTTCTTTAGAAAGTTCTTTTACTTGCTCTGATAAAGCTTCTTTCTCTTTCTTCATATAACCCATCTCTTCGTCAATCATTTTCTTGATAGCTTCAATTTCAGCTTTCATAGCCCCCATATCTGCCATATACTTTTCCTCCGAAACATATCCTTTTTCAAGTTGTGTTTCTTCTTCTGCCTCCAACTCATCTTCGGATGCTTCTACTTCTGAAACTTCAGGAGCTTCTTCGGTAGCGACTTCTTCAGACAACTCGGTAGTAGTTTCCTCTGTAACTTCCTCTGTTGTCTCACTTACAGCTTCTACAACCTCCTCTTGAACTTCTTGCTCTGAAAGCTGCTCTAGGTTAGGCTGTTCTTCTGAAAGATTTGACAACTTTTGGAGAATCTCATTTAAAATAGTTGTCGCACTCATAATAATTATTAAGGTTTATAAAAGTAATTTGTTGTAAATTAAGTGTTAGGTTTTTAGTTTGCTGCTGTACAAGCGTCACAATCATTATAAGCAGTAACAGAACTTATTTTATGTTCTGCTGATGTTTTTGTAGCAAGAACAGTATAACATCCACTATGACCATTGTAAGTAAAATCAAAATAGTAAACATTACCTATAGTAAGCTCTACATCTTCGATATAAACCTCTTTATGTTGACTATGACCACATAACTGGATATTATAGTAGTAAGTTGTAGTTGATTTAGTTATATTCCCAATACCTTGAGCTTCTAAAGTACCATCGCAGCATTTAGAAGAGTATGTTTTACCATCTGGACAAAGACATCCTCTCTTTCCTCCTCTTGGAGATGATCTAGATACTGTAGCGTTTTTTCTTCTTCTCATTTTTTACTCTTTGGATGTTTCTTTGGTAGTAAGTCGTAATCAGTTGTATATTTTGGATTTTGTGGTCTACCATTCTTGACTAAATACATATAAGCATTTACTCTAGCGTGAGCCCATTGAGAGGCTGATTTTACTCTAGGTGAATGGCTAGTATTGAAAGCTCCTAATCCTCTCTGGAACACACTTGACAAAACACCTACAGTTACACCGTATCCTAGCTTATCCTTGTATTTCTTATTGAACTCATCAGACTTTTTTTTTAAGGATGCTCTGTCTTTAGCAGATACTTTAGCTCCTGTTTTACCCTTTGCATTACCTTTAGCTGTTCCTTCGCCTTTTGGAGACTTATTAGGAGTATCTGATGCAGGTGCTTTAGGTGATGACTTTACTCCGCCTCTTTCTCCTATTTCAGCCATATCTATTTCTCCTAGTTCTTTTAGTTTAGACTTCGCCCATCTAAATCCTGCTTTTCCTCCCCAAGCATCATACATCAATTTACCACACCCATCAGAATAGCTTTTAGAGGCTTCTAGATCCTTTTCGTGACGAGCTAGGAAGCTGTACATCCTTTTTATCGTAGATACCGTTAGATTGGATTTAGAGGCTAACTGGGAGGCTCTACGCTTCCCTACGGCAGTCCCACAAGACCCCCAACCATTCTTATCTACATATTCTAATACTCTTTTAGCATTACTTACAACACCATCAGGATAATCATTATAGGTAGCTAGTTTGTACATTTTGCTGTTGAGGTAGTCTTTTAGTTCTAAAAGTATCTCATTCGCTTCGCTCTCGCTAACCTCTTCGATTTCCGCCATATTAACCTTATCAGTAAAGTATCCCTCAATCGAGAAACCTTTAACCAATCCAGTCTTAACATAATTATTCCAAACCTCATCGTTATTCACTTTCATTGAAACCATCCAAGTACCGACTGGGAGCTCCATATCATACTTTCTAGACTTGTCGTATTTCTCATCTTCTATAATCCAAGATTCAACTACAGAAAGACCGTGAAGTTCTGCTTCGTGTTCTAAAGTAGACTTGTTCTGATTACCTCTCATAAGAAATAGTTCAGATGCTCTTCTTACAGTATCTTCAGAGAAGTATATGTAATATTCATCCTCACCATCCTGTCTATAGATATTCTTATTAGGGATTAAAGCAGCTCCCATAAGAATACGTTTCTCTTTATCAACTTCAGCAAGTTCTAATTTAGTTTGCTCACTTAATGCAATAAAGTTCTCTTGAATTGCTGGTCGATCTACAATCGAAATAGCTTCTATTCCAGAAAGCAATTCATCTTCGTCTATTAGTAATTCTATAACTCTCATATTAAAGTAATTTATAACCCTGCGGTTGTTGCAATATTACGATCTAATTCTTGTTGGTTTGTTATATCTTTTCCTACAACAAATGCTCTTAAAGGTTGTGTTTGTTGTTGTGCTACGGAAGCAGCTAACTGCGATTCTGGGGATGCTCCCACAACATTAAAGTCAGGTGCTTCTACCTGTACGTTAGCCCCAGCTCCTCTTCCACCTACTCCTCCAGAAGGCTTCTTAAATGAAGATATTGTAGTTGCTAATATATTAGCTATAGCTATTCCAGCTCCTACGTTATTTCTGGCTACTTGAGCTTCACCTAAAGCAATAAAAGGTGCATTAGCAGGTGGAGGTGCTACTGCTGCTGATTGTAATCTTGTAGCTATATTGGAGGCTTGTGTTTTAATAACTACATCAGCTATTGCAGCTCCCTTTTCAACTATTAAGGCAGCTTTTTGCATTGCTTCATTCTCACCAGCTATAGTTCCAAGTAATTGAGATATGCCTTGAGCAAATGCTACATACTCTAAATTTATTCTAGTTCTTTCGTTAACAGCATCTATCTCTTTTTGTGTCTCAAGATCTATTTGCTGCATTCTCAAGAATGTAAAGTCCTTTCTTAAATTAGCAACATCAACTTCAGATAATTTTAGTTTTTCAGCATTTGCGATAAATTGCTGTGTTGTTATTATATCGCTAGAAACCTGATTTAGTTTTGTGTCGTAATATGTTTGATTAGCATCTAAAGAGAATTTCAACCTTTCGATTTCCTCATTCTCTACAGCCCTGTATATTTCACTAATAGCCTTACCCTCACGATCCGCTAAAGATATTCTTTTTTGTATAAAAGCCTCTTCTATAGACAGCAAAACATTTTTATGTTTTTGCTCCGCATCTACTATAGATTCTTGAAATTCTCTTTCTGCATCTGCTATAAGCTCATTGGCATCATTTCTATCTTTTACTTGTTCCTTAAATTCCTCTAGTCTTTTTGACTCTCTTTCTCTAAAAACAGCAACTCTTCTATCAGCTTCTTTTATAGCAAATTCCTCATCTATATCTAATAATTCTTGAGCATTAAGACCTTTTTCTTTTTCAGCAGCTTTATCAAACTGTAATTGTAGTCTTGATAAGTCTATAAGTTTCTGTTTAAATCTTCTTAATTCAGCACCTGTATCATCTTCATCTTCTGGAGTAAGAACCACACCTCTTTTACGAAGCCTATCTACTTCTTTTTGAAAGGCATCTACCGCTGTTCTAGATTCAATAATTCTTTGTGCTAAATCCTTTAGATTTAATTCGTCTTGTTTGGTAATCTCTTCTTGACTTTTCTGAAGTATCTTATCCTCCTCTAGCCTTAATTTTTTCTGTTTACTTTCTTCTCTAAATATATCAAGAAGTCTAAAAGATATTTCTAATCTAGCATCATTAGCAATAGTCTCATCTTCTATTATTTCTGCATTTTTAACTCCTATCTCTCCAAATCTAAAAGCAATTTCTTGTAAGGCTTTATCTGTTGATTGTAATAAATTAAGACCATTCTTAAAGTTAACTATAAAATTCTCACTAAAACTATCTGCAATTTCTTCTACTTGACCAGCGAGAAGTTTTCTTTTGGCTATATTTTTAGTTATCTCTTCATTATTCTTTTTTAGAGCCTCTGTTTCCTCCTCTACAGCGGTTTTACTTTTCTTAAACAGCTTTTCTATTTTTGGCAAGAAAGATATAAGAAGTTGAATCCCAATTAAAACACCTCCAGTACCTAATAAATCTCTACCTAGTGCTTTTAATGTAGCACCAAATCCTCCAGCGTTTTGTGCCGATATCTGTAATAAAGATATAAGCTGACCCAAGTTGTTAGAGATACCCTGAAATCCATAAGAGGCATCGGAAGCTAATCTAGATGTTTCTAAAAGTATTGCATTATTAAGACCGCTTGTTGCTCTTAAATTTTTACTAGAAGTGGTTGCAGCCATTTCTGCTGCTGCTTGTGCCTTTAAGCTAGCTATTAACTGTCTTTTTTGTATAGCGGACTTTTCATCAGTAATGATTTGCTCTTTCTGTTCTTTCGTTAAAAGAGTAACTTTAGAAGATAAGTTTTCTACTGAATCAGAAGTTTTATCTATAGTTGCTTTAGCTCCCTTTTCCTTGAACTCAACACTAATTATTATCTTTTTAGTATCTGCCATAATACACTCTCTTTAATTGTTTTTTAACGTCACTCATATTTGCACAAGCCTTGTATTTACCTTTGGCAATATCAATATTCTCTGATACTCCATACCAGTCATCTATCGCTAATAATTCTAATATCTGTTTTATCATACTATATCGTCAGAAAATATGTTATACAATTCAATCTCTGATTTACCTGTTATAAGGTTTGTTGTTATTGAATTAATTCTAAACATCTTATCTTGTATCTTAATTTGATGGTTTAATCTATAATTAACTAAAATGTTTGGAGGTAAATAAGCTGTTATTTTAAACATTCTTCTAGCAGCGTTAAATACTCCCTCTACATAAGATTTATAGAATTTATTATATAATGAATTACTAATTCCTCTGTAATTTATTCTATTCCATTCATCTATTTCATTATCAAAATGTAGTTGTACTGTAGGAGCTGTAGAAGCATCACCTTCATCACTCCCATTCGAAGGTCTATAATAGTTACTTATAGATTCTACATCTGTGGAGCCATTTATCCAAGCTATACCTGTAGATATAGATGATTCTCTTACTCCATAAAATAATAATGGCTTTATAGAAATAGTGTCATAATCACCAGTTGGAGGGTCTGTATTTGAATCTGAATTGAATTCACCACCAGCACAATATCCCCATTGTATGTCTGTTATTGTACCTGCTGCTCCTGTGTCTAATATTCTTTCATATTTAAAGTGGGAGAAGGGTGCTTTTACCTCATATTTAGTTCCTCTATCTATATCTGGGAATGCTCTTCTTACGTTGAATTCACCATTACCAAATATCTCCCCAAACTGATTCTCGTGGTTTTTCATTAATACCGTATTGGTCTCTTCAAACTTAAAATCTATATCGGTAAAAGGTAAAGTTGATTCGACTTCGTGCTGTTTTATATCAACATATTTATCTAATATTATTGTTTGAGTGAGTTGATTATTTACCGCATCACTATAGAAGTTGTCTAGAGTATCAACGTATATTTTATCGTAATCACTATCAGTAGGATCTTCTATATAATAAGCTGTAAGGTTAAATATTTTAAATATCCCAGTTAAGAAGTCTATAACCTTCATTGTAGGGAATCTTTGATCTAACAATAGTTCAAATGAGGTTTGAGGAGATGTAGAAATAGTATAGGTTGAATTTGTTATAGTAGAGCCACCAAAAAAAGCTAAACTTGTAGAAGTTGTTGCTAATGATATATTAGATAAAGCTATAGCTGTTTCTGATTTTATTTCTATTTCTATATTAGTAGTAATGTTATCTACAGGAGCTAACAATATTCTCTCACTAGAAGCATTACCTACTTTTTCTACTACAGTTTCTTCTCCACTAACAATATCTCTGGTTATAATATTGTACTTAACAGATGTATCAGAAACATCAAACGATATATCAAAGGTGTATGAATTTGCTATTGTATTCAATTCTAAAGTAGTTCCTGTTATTGGAGACGCTCCAGCATTGATTAGTGGGTTTGGATTTGATGAGGTAAACCCAGATAGTTTTGTTGTGAATAGATATCCTTCATCATCGTCTCTATCGTCAAATTCACCTTTCTTGTTGTTTATCCAAAAGTATAAATTACTAAACGTAGATGACCCAAAGAAGTCTCTAGTAAAAGCAATTGCTGGGTATTGATTCTCTATAGCTTCTATTATATGGATTGCTTTGATAGCAGGTTTTAAATCAGTAAATTTTAAGCCTCTACCAAAGTTGTGGGGTGTGGAAGCAGTATCCCCACTATAATATAGATTACCACTAAAATCATTATTTACATTTAAGCTATCTGAATTATAAAATAATCTTTTCTTTGATGTTATAAGTGGGTATATAATTGCATCAGATTGAGATACTCCATCAACAGTAAAATCAATGCCATTTTGAAAACCTCCTTTAACAATAGTGTTACTGTATTCGTGGTTATAATTTTCTAAATAAGTAAGGTCGGTTAATTCATCATCTCCAATTAAATCTTTTATAGATACTGTTTTTCCATAAAATATAATATTATACGAGGAAGGTTTATTGTCTTTTAATTTAACATTGTTTATTTGTACTTTACCTTCCTTAAATCGTAGATGATTTATTTCTATAATAGCTTCCCTTTTCTTTCTAGGGTCAAATGCTCCGCCTGTTATATTAAAGTTATAAAAGTGTTTAAATATTTTATTATTTGTACCAGATGCTGGTACATTAAAAGATTGAGAAAAGTCGGTAAACACTTTGCCTATATCTCTTAAATCTTGTATTTTAGAAGTAAGTTCTATTGACTCATTTGAGTATAAATCAACTCTATCATAGCTTCCACTATCATTTTTTATATATAGCTGTACTTTGTTCTGCATTACCTAACATTTTGTATGTAACTGTTAGCGTATTTAAATTCTACAGTAAAATTCAATAGTTTATCATTCACTTCTTTTTTTATAATGAAAGATGAGGATATTGGTTTCGCAGGTACAGGCTCTTGAGATACATTATTGGTTTCGTGTATCCAACAAAATTCTGTTACCATAAGTTGTCTTATTACCTCATTATGATCTTCACCTACAAATCCTGTGTTAAGTGTGAATGTTTCTTGTGTGGAAACATCTAACAACGATGATGTATGGGAATGTCTATCAAAACTTACTCCTGTAGATACTGTTGAAAGTATTGTTTTATTGTAATCTTCTCTCTCTATTTTAAATTCATCTGTACGTTTTTTAAAGAACCATAAATCTTGTAAAGCACCAAATTTATTTACGAATGTTACTCTAAACGGAGTGTGTTTACATTCGTCTATTATTTCTATAGGTATTTGTTGTTCAAATCCCTTATGATTATTGTAGGTGACAAAATTTACTTCTTGAAATTCTAATTCCTCTTTAGATGTACCTGCAGACGAATTGTTTCTAATATGAGTCATATCTGCTGTATATTCTTGAGAAGCTCCAACATCCACATCCGCTTTTATATCCTCTCTGTCAGCACCAACTTTTTCTGTTGATCCTCCAAGAATAACAGACTTAACAGTCGTTACATCTTTTTTATATTGAACTTTATGAACTCCATCTTGTCCATTATAAAACGGTATTCTAATGGGTTGATCTTTTAGATGATATATAACACTGTTACTTATAAGGATATCTTTTCCTACAGTAGGATTTATGTTAGAATCATAGTAAGGAGAATCTTCATATTCATTTCTATCCTCCATCTCTCCATAACCTCTAAAAGCTATATATTTTAATCTATTATCAGCAGTTTCTGTATGGGTTACTTCAGTCCCATTACCACAAGTTTCAGTAAATGTTCTCGTAATTTGAACATCAACCATTTTAGATATTTTGGCACTACCATAATCACCAAGAAATTGCACATCAACATAGTCTTTTATGAGTTCAGATAATTCAAAATTTATAGTTGATTCTCCTGATAATATGTTTTTAGATATAGAGTATTGTGGGGATACAGGTGGGTTACCAGAATCGTATATATATATATCTATTTTTGCTGACTTTAATGTACTCATCTTTTTATTATTGAATTACCTGTGCTATCGGATAAACATTATATCTATGGACTATACCTGTGCTGTATTGCTTAAAGTAATCTCCATCGGCAAGTCCTATACCGGGAATGCTCACAATATTAGAAGTTCCAGATGAAGCTCCAAAAATTAATTTTGAACTATATTGGTCAGGTGTTATTAATGATTCTCTTTTTTGTATAAGTGGATTGTCACCGCTAAAAGTGTCTCCTGTATCGTAATAGAATATTATTTTTAATGGGGGTTTGTTATAATAACTTTTAGCTCTGTAATAAGTATCTATATCTCTTTCCCCATAAGTAACAGTATTAACTCCTCTAGAATACCATCCTACTTTATTTCCTATTTGATGTTTAGTGTTAGGTTTTGCATAGTGCCATTGGTTACTTGCATAAAATACGCCACCTCTAAACCATCTAAATGCTCCAATAACACTACCTTGACTTCTTCCTAAATCAGGTCTGGATTTACTATTAGATGGAACATATAAATCATCTAAATGCCATATAATTTCATTTACCCCATCTCTAAAGTATGTGGACTTATCAAATCTTTGTGCTGATGTATAAGCTGTATTTCCAACAACTCTAACCATATCATCTGTGCCATCTGTAATTCCTAAATCACTAACAGGATCATAATCTGAAAAATAATACAGTTTATTTGTACTCATATTTTCAGCAACTGTATTTCCATTTACTGTTAATTTGATTTTGGCATTATTGTTTAATTTTTCACCTAAACCAAACATAGGTATATTCTCAATAAGTTTACCTCCACCTGAAGCAGGTAATACTTGAGATACTGGAGGCGTTGGGTCAGGCACTATAGCAGGAGCTGAAGGGCAGTTAAATGTTAAAGAATAATCATCTGTAGGTATTGGAGCTCCCACAACAATTTCTACTGTTTCTGGGGTTTCTGCGGTTTTATTGATGGTTATTGTACCTGTCTGTTCTCCACTAGCTAAATTACTAGTATTACTTATTCCTGCATCTATTAAATCTTGCTCAAAATCACTATTCCCTACATAACCTGTGTTTTGTAATCCAGGTATTGGAGCATTCCAGAATGCAACTATAGTTACAGGTATGTTAACTCTATAATCTATGGTTACATTACCTGTTACCTTTCCGACTTCTAAAACGTATGTTTTTACACCAACATCTTCACCTATATTTACGGTATCTCCACAATATACATATTCAGTTAATTGGTCAGGTTGCACATATTCTGGCTGTGGTGTTGGATCATTTGTAGGACTTGGTATATTTACAGGCGTGGCTGAAACATCAACTGGACAATCAACAGATAAGTCTGGAGCTCCTTCATTTGTTACTGTAATAAAGAATGGACTTCTTACGTTTATTTTTTGTGGTATAAGTTTATCTAAAGACATTATTGTTTTATTATTTCGTAATTATCTCCCTTTTTAATGTAACCTGCTTTAAGCAAAATGTCCTCTACGTTTTCCATCACATCTTGTCCTACCGCACTTCCAAGAGCATCTAGTTTCCCCATAGAAGCCTCTAGAGCCTCCGAAATGAAATTAGTGGGGGATGTACCATAAAATCCTATAGAGCGAGCTATAACACCAGCTAAATTCATTATCTTCTTATCGTCTCTAGATACTATCCTACCTTTAGCGTCTCGTAGCCTTACAGGTTTTCTTTTTATCCAATTAGCTATTTCATCTACTGGTGGAGGTTTCTGATTAGGCTTTCTACCTTTATCTACAGCTAAACCATAAGACAAGGCTTCTATATTGTAAATCGCATTATTATCACCCTCCTTACTTTCTATAGATATACTTTCTCTTAACCTCCCAGACGAATCTATAGGGGCTGTTATATTCCTACCTCTAGGATTCATAGAACGTCTCTTTCTATTCCTCCCAATTTCAATTCTCAATAGTTTAGCAACCTCCTGTGAGAAGTTGTCTAGATAGGATTTAGTATTCTTGAATTTGTTAATCACAGTTAGTACCTCCAAATGTTACATTATCATTTCTCATCTCAATGCTCATCGTAAGTGACCAACCAGTAAGTAGGTTCTCAAATCTATCTTCAAACTGACTAGCTGTTGGAGATCCTGATATTTCGTAACCCTCATCGTTTAGCGAACCTTGACGAACAGATCCTTGTAATCTATTTATAACAGATAGCATGGTGTTTAGTACATCCTGCTTGTTATCCGATAGGTATTGTGGGGTATCTGTAGTTTGTTTACTTTCTTTATACTCATCAACTATATCCATCACAATAACATTAATGGAGAAAGTCATTAATCCTTGACCAAATTCAATATCAGATATTATTAGGTGGGCTAATGGGAATATTGTTTGTTTTGCTAAATCAACATCAAATATATCACCTGAAGTAACGGTATTGATAGAATTGTCCGCTATAAGGGTTTCGTGGATATTGTCTATTAAGTCGTAATACTCTTTCATCGTTTCATAGAGTTTTTAATCATCTTTGCTTCTAGTTCGTTTTTCTCCTTCTCAAATACTAAATACATTAAACACTTGTAAAGGGGCTCTTCTGTAACTTGGTCAAACTTTGTGATGTCTCCTTTAGCGAGTCCATAAATTGACTGATACCAACCCCATTTTGCTCCAAAGCCTCCTTGAGGTGAGAGGTCTTGGCTCGTTTCACTTCCATCTCCAAAAAGTTCAGGGAAGCCCTCGATAACTCGATCCCTAAATTGTAAAAAAAAACCACAGCTCCCATCACAACACTTAATGGCATTTCTTTCATCAGTTCCTTGACTTCTTCACTAGGACTATATGGAGCAATGGTATATTTATCTTTCTGACTGAAGTTGACAGGTCTAAACAGTACAGCCATCGCTTTGTGCATATCTTGCCAATCACCAATGGAGCTCTCTACATCAACATACTCTCCTAGACTCATATCATCTAACTTTGGTATAAACCCCATATCAACATCTAGGAGCTTAAACCTTTTAGTTAGTCCCCATTTCTTCTCGAAGGCTTCTTGTATAATAACTAATACCTTCTCGAATTCTACAAAGGGTATTTGCTCCACCTCATTAAGGTCAACATCACAAAATATTTCAACGAGCTTCTTATTCAGAAAATCATTGTACTCTTCACCTTTATTCTGGTCTGCAACTTTTAAGTATCGTTGATACTGACCTAAAGTTATAGACTCCAAAGAGGATGGCACTTCTAATTCTATTTTCTTCATATTTAAAGTAATTACATTCTAAATTATTGTATCTATTCGTTTACAGATGCCATAACGGCAGAGAGATATATATAGTTATACTCTACATATAGTTACTCATATTACTATATACAGTTATACTACTAATAATAAACTATATATTATATGTGTGCCATTTTAGCAGTTCTAAAGAGCTTATGTGTTGTATTTCAAGTACATATGGACATATAGCTCCCATATTTTAGTATCTACCTCATCCTTCTTATAAATCTTCTCGCTTGTAGTTATATTACCATCGTTATAAACTTCGATAGCATATAGCTTATCATTCCTTTTTTTTGGGAGGCAATATACCTTTATGCCGTTCTCAATACACCATTGGAAAGCATCGTACTGCATCGTGTCAAATATACCCATTAGATTCACATTGTAAAGATACACAATAACCCTATTGAATTCACATTGGCAGTTCTAAAGACCACTTGTAGAGAGTGTAGGTTAATTAGCTTGGTCGCCATCCTTTCCGTCAGAGTCCATATAAAGCCGTTAAATTATCGCCCCTATAGTTATATACCAAATAAACTTAAAACGCGCTTAAAAGGGGCTTAAAATGGCTTTGTGAGGGTGTAGGTAAAGACTGCCCCACCTATTTAAACTAATTTATAATGAAAATCAAGCACTTACAAAAATAAACCCATAAAAAAAGCCCTAATTAAAGGGCTATATTTTCAATTTAGAATTAATATAAATTATTTAAAATGTATTAACTTTTCCAAAATTAGACGTAATATAATTTTCTTTCAGGCTTTGCCCTTCTACTTTTAACCAGCGGTTAAATTCTCTTTTCTCTTTTATCTTTTTTATATTGTGATCAAATTGTATTTTGTTTTTGCTCATTGTTAAAATATTTTGTATTGTGTTATTAAATTATTGTCTAGTAAGTAGTTTATTTCCTTGAATAGTTTTGTCTTTTTAGGATATCGGCAAAACTTTGTATAATTTCTAGTGTATTCTTTTCCGTCCTTTAAATATGTTATTTCGAATGTGTGTAAATGTGCCATGATATTATTTTTAAATTACGAATCCTGTTTTGTCTGTTTTTGCGTCACCTTTTGCACGCAGCCCCAAAACGATGTTTTTATTGTATATCATCAATAGATCGCTTTTGTCTCCGTCAATTACTTTATAGCCTCGCCAATAATTAGGGAGCTCGTCTCTAAAAACTGCGGCAACATTTGCACCCTCATTTAGAGCTGCAATAGCTGCGGACTCATTATCTTCTGATCTAGAAAAAGTTAAAAAGTAGTTTACATGATCTTTGTACCTTTTTATTTTAGATATCAATTTTGTATAGTCGTACCATACGGCAACGTCTTTATATTTACTTATATCAAAATTAGCATATTTTTTAAGCAAATAAACAAAATCAACGTCCGATGTACCGTTAAGCCGAAAAGCTATTTTTTCATTTCTTTTATAAGCTGTCAAGCATTTAGTTTCTATTTCTTTTGCTAATTGTTGTATAAATGCTTTTTTGTCTCTTAAAAAATATTCAGTCTT
>PDMX01002113.1_pt1 | contig 12899 bp, 14 predicted proteins | sample 1515501 | NCBI WGS metagenome assembly PDMX01 (sample SAMN07343022, study PRJNA328102) | Marine metagenome, whole genome shotgun sequencing project. | biome: marine; feature: bay; material: water; isolation source: viruses from water sample < 0.22 micron filtered, nuclease treated ...
CGCCCGGTGGAGGGTGAGGGGATCGAGGGCACGATCAGCTCATTACCCCGACGCGTCAGTGAGAACGCCGTGGTCAGCCCGTTGTCGAGCGTTGCCACCGATACCCACGCGCTTGACGTGGTGTCCCACCGCTCGATGCTCCCGCTACTCCAATTCACCCCGGCGAATGTCGCATAGAGGAGCGTCCCGCCGAATCCCTGCTCCTCTGCGCCCGGCGTGGTGGCGTCGGTGTTGAGGACAAACGGGATCAACTGCTCTGCACAGCTCCCCGACGTGACCGCGACGGATCGCCACGTACTGCGGGGGCTGGGACTCTCTCTGTACAGCACCCGCTCGATGGGATGATCGTATGCCGTGGCAATAGAGAAGGTGTCGCCCTCCATCGCGGTCCCATCGACTGCGACGATCTGCACGCCGTCGTCCACCCCGATGTACTGACCGCGCCGGGACAGCGGTTGTCCTGCAAGATCGGCAGGGTTGCTAAACCCTCCGCCCAATGCGCCCGCCGTGCCAGCCCCTCCCATGTAGTGCAGCTCATGGACGATGTGAACGCCGGTATCTGTGCCCGCAGCACCGAACCGGATTCGGTTCGTCCCGGCGGGAGATGTCGCACTGATCAGGGTGTAGTCCTGGATCGCAGTAGTCCAGCTCCGATCAGACCTGCTATCAAGCGCACGGAACCAACAAGAGAACTTACCCCCGACCACAGCCGCCAGAACGTCGATGCCGCCTGACGGTGCTACAGCGGTTTTATCGATCCCGATATTACCCCCGCCGCCGTTGTCATACATCCTAAAAGCGGACGCGGTGAACTGGATCGACGCCTCATATTCTGTGCTTCCATCAGCAGTTCGGATCTTGAGGACGCACCGATCTGTCCCAAGCGCGCCGCCGCTGTTGACTGTCAGGCCGTATCGAACGATCAAGCCCTGCGCGACGGTGGAGACGGGTGCATAGTCGCTGTATCGGGTGTTCCCTGACACCGTGCGCGACAATGTGCCCGCCGTGGTGATCGCGTCTGTGCCTGCGCCCGTGGTGATCAATCCGGCAATGTTCGCGGGAAGCTCTGCGGGCAGGTAGCTTCGAGTCCACCCGCTGCGCTGGTATGATCTGGGGAGATCCGCGCGCCCCGGCAGTGTCACCGTAGATCCGCCCCCGATGAACAGGGCGGCAAGCGTGGTGGATGTCGTCACGTCTGATTCAGTGAGGTGGAGGAGCACCTGACGCCCCCGGTGGCTGACGCCGACAAACGAAGTCAAGTAGGATGACGCATCCCCCGTGTACGCGATCGACGCATCCCCGGCGTGTGTTCCCTGCGCGTCACCGTCACCGGAATACAGCCACGACAGGCCCCCGTCAGTGGACTGGATCAGGAATACCGACCCCTCATCGGTTGCGTCTGTTGTGGCAAGCCTAAACGCACCGTAAAGTGTGCCATCACCCGCCCGCCATACTGATCCGTCACCTGATACGATCACGTTCTGAGGGTAGCTAAACTCTAAAACCTTGCCAGATCCAGCCGTGCCGGGTGCCTCAAATATCAGGAAGTCGGTAGCGTTCAGGATCACCGCAGCGCGGGCCGATATTGACGCCGACGCAGAGGGCAGGAATACGCGCATCAGGAATTGCACGCCTGAATACAGAGCGTCATCGATCTCTCCAGGCCAGAACACCCCCAGTTGTCCGCCCAGCTCGATCACGCTGTGGTTGCTAAAAGAGATCTCAAGACCGCCCTCCACGAGAGCCACGGCAACCTCACGGCGGGTGAAATTCCCGCCCCGGCTGACGCTGAAGTATTGAACCAGACGATCGCGGACACCCTGCGCCGTGTCATTGTCGATAATGTGCCCGACCAACAAGCACTGACCGCCACTAAACGCCATGCGAAGCCGGGACACTTCGTATCCGCTCGTCCCGGCGGAGATGTTGACGCCGACATCTGACGCGCGGGCGGCTACCTGCGCCCACGTCACGCCCCCGTCGAGGCTGCGGTGGGTTGCAATGTGCGCATAAAGCGCGGTGCTATCGTAGGTCCACCGGGCCACATATAGCCCGCCGTCACGGGGATTGTATGCGATCGCGGGATGATAGCCGTCAGTCGGGGAGTCTGACTGACTGTGGACTGTCGATATCGTCCATGTCCCGCCCGCCGGGTCATACACTGCGCACTCAATATTGTACGTCGGGGAGCCTGTCGTGACTTGCCTTTGGTACACCACGGCGATCCGATCTGTGCGGTCCTGTGCATAGAACGCGCAGGAGTCGGGATCGGACAGCGCCCCCGTCGATGTCGCTACCGTGCTTTGTATCGCTTGCCATGCGCTGCTTTGCTGCACGTCACACCCGCGCCACCGATCCGCGCCGTCGCCGTCGTATTGGTAAATTACCTCTGCGCCGCCGGGACCGACAACACCCGCGCGCCCCTTGACCTTGATCCTCAGATCCTTGTCTGCCGACTGTGCGCCCGCAGCCTGGAGGGCAAGCGTATAGGCACCCTGCGCCTGTGGCTGTCCCGGCGTCGGTCCCTGTTGTGTGAATGTCGCTCTGTCAGTCCAGATAGACGCGGGCGTTAGGGCATAGGGGAGCCCAAAACCGCGCAGGGCGTCACCGGTCACGTCTTGAGCCATAGAACTACTCCATCATCAGGAAATAAATTCGCGCGTATCCTTGTCCATCATAATCCGGCGGACACTCGATATTCAGCGCCCCGGCAGACTCATAAACGCGCCCCGCCGGATCGGCTGCACACGCCGATCCGGTGGTGTAGTCGTCGCAATACACGACAGACAGCACCGACGCCGGGGGCACGCTGTCAACCTTTAGGACGCGCCCGCAGTATGAGGTGCGATAGCTGCGGATCTCCCCCGTGGTGTACCCCTCAAGATCCCCGGCGTCGGGGAGGTCAAGAGGCGCGGCACACGAAAGCATCAGGGCATAGATCATCAGTAGCCCCTGTTCTGTGACGGGTGAGGGTTGGTTCTCAGATTGCGGGCGTATCGCGTCGTGCCGCTGCGCCCGGATCGGTACAGCTCCTCATCGATGTGGGTACGCCCGATCACGGCGCGGACCACCTGCCCGCCGCCGGACAGCTTGCCATTATTGGCATCATCGATCAGCCGGGTGGCTGTGGAGTTTGCCACCGCGCCGGGTGTGGACATCTCTGTTTGAAGCACCCGCCGCCCGAATGACACGCGCTCATCGGGGGCAAGCGTTCCCCCGGCGGGCGTACCGATGTGGGCAGAGGGGAGCGGGACCGCGACGATAGACGCCACCTGTGCAAGTCCAGTGGCGATCTGTGCCACCATGGCGGGCGGTCCCAAGATCGGACCCATCTCCAGGGCTTTCGTCGCGCCGACATAGGTGCTGACGGTCGCCTGTGCAATGCCCGCAGCCTTGGATACTATCGCCAGCTTACGCGCCGCCCTGCCACCCCTGGAGGCGGCGCTGTCCGCGATGCTTGCGATAGCCCCCAGCGTGGTTGCAGTGCTGTTGAGTACGGCGGTCTGTACTTCCGTGTGCAACGCCTTGACCTTGGCTGCGATCTCAGCTTGCGTCGCACCCTGCTTCTCCAGGTCTGCCGTCAGGGCGCGCGTAGCCTCCGCCATGTTTGCCGATCCTGTGATGTACGGACTGACATCCACCCCCGCCACGGCGGCGGCGCGTGCTGTCTCTGCCCGCTCCTCCTCTGCGCGGGTGGCAGCCCTGAGGGCGGCAAGATCGCGCTCGAGGCGCATCGCTGCCTGTGTCCGCGCCGTCTCCACGCCCTGAAGGCGCTGGTGCGTGCCTGCCAGCTCATCGAGGGCGGCGATCTGATCCTGATACCGGCGCGTCAGCTCCTCCTCTTGACCGATGAGATCAGACCGGGACGTGGTGATCGATGCGTTGACCTGTCCCTGTGCGGCGGCGAGTGCGGCGGCGGCGGCGGCAAGCTCCCGCGCTGCCTGTGACTCTGCCCGGCGGGCGTCGGTGGCTGCACGGCTCGACGCGGCGGCGTCCTCTGCGGCCTGTGCTGTCTCTGCGTAGCTGCCGATCAATGCCTGCGCGCGGGGGATGTAGCTATCCACCGTGATCTCTGCGCCTGTCAGGCTCTCCTTAAACTGCGCGATCCCGCTCTTGAGGCGGTCTATCGTTTCCAGCGGGTTTGCAAGCGGGTTCGCGAGGTTGATGAAGAACCGCGAAAAGGTGTTGCTCAGCAGCATCACGGCATCAATCGTCCGCAGGATCGACTGCGGCGTGTCACGCATGGCAAGTGCAAACGCCGTGACGATTACCAGCCCCTTCTCCACGGACGGGGCAAGCTCCACCGCGACGGCTACCCCCAGCCCCTTGACGGCAAGCATCGTTGCCTCAAGGGCATCATCCGTCTGAACAAGCCGATCAATATCCGCACTGCGGACAAATCCGGGGAAGTCCTGCGCCTCGATCCGCAGCTCGCGGGCGTTCGCTGTGAGGCTTGCCAGCCCGGCGGCAACCAAGCCGACCGCGCCGATCGTCAGCGCGATACCCGCCCCCAGCCCGACCATGGCAACACCGGCAGCTCCCGCTGTCCCGGCGGCGCGCGTCAGCCCGCCCGCAAGGTTTCCGAGGACGCGGGAGCCTTGACCGCCCGCCCTCCCCAGGACGGTGAACCCGCTTGTGGTCATGCGGATCGATTTGGACAGCTCCACCATGGACCGATCGGTGCGCTTCACCTGCCGGGAGGTCTGCGCCATCTCCCGCCCGGTGCGCTGCGTCTTGTCCTCCAGGCGATCAAACCGCTGATTTATCCCCGTCACAGTGCGGTTTAGGTCGGTGGCGTCACCTTCCCACACATACGTGATCGTCTTTTCTTCTGCCATCAGGCCGCGCCCTCCATCTGCTCAGCGGCGCGCAGGATCGCGGCGCGTTTCATCCGGTCAGTAAACTTCTCACGGGCGGCGGGTGCGCCCGTCATGAGGTTCCGCGCCATGCGCAGGGACAGGAACGCCTCCACCTCCTCCCGGCCTGCGTCGAGGGGGAGGGGGTCGGCAGCGGCTTCCGTCAGAACGAAGTCTATGCGGCCCCGTTCTGAGAGGTAAAATTTGCCGCCTGTTCCACCACCTCCGCTCGGGGGATCGACGCGGTGATCTGCTGCATCAGGACTGCGCCCACGGTCCACAGCGTCAGCGGGATCTCCGCCCCGTCAGCCGTGCGCAGTGTGACCGCCTCATCCTCGACGCTCCACACTTGCACCGGCGTCGAGGGTGACAGCCCCCAGCCCCCGATCATCACGTCGCACACCTCCGCCGCGTAGCTGTAGAGATCGCGATCCCCACGCCGGGGGCGGTACGCGGGGAGGCGCTTGCCAGCCCAACAAGTTCCGATCAGTGCCCACATCAGCCGTCCACGGTCTGCGTCGTCCGCGTTCCATGCAGACAGCAGATCCAGCCGGGCGGCGTAGCTCTGCGGGAGGGTGACGGGCACAGTGCCCACGCCGGGGATGTCCAGGTGCTTGATCTGCATGGACTACGCCGGGCCGGTGACGGTGTACGATCCCAGACACATCGCGCTGATCGTAACCTTGGTGGGATCGCCCTCTTTGAGGTCGTACTTGAAAATGCAGCGGGTGAACGTGATCGTGCTGTCCGCGCCGTCTCCCCAGTCTGTCCCCTCGACGGTGAACGTCAGATCGAGGTTGTGCTGTTCGTGGCTGGCACTGACCTTTGTCCACGCCGACGCGCCGCCGGTCCCGCTGATCACGTCGAGGAGTGACGCGGGGTTTGTGGCGGAGGTTTTGGAGTTGGTAAAGGTCTTCAGCTTGACGGTAAAGCTGATTTCAATCGGCTGCTGTTTACCCTTCCTGGAGGCGGCGATCGTGCTGCGGTCGTACACGACGATCGTCTCATCGAGATCACCCGGCCCGATGGCAAACCCAATGTCACCGTCCTCGTAATCCACGGTGAAATCATTGGTTGCGCCGCTGTCTTTGAGCTGGACAGAGCCGTCCTTGACGACTTTGGGCATGGTGGAGGGATCGATAAATGTGGCCATTTTCAGGACTCCTTGATCAGTAGTGTAAGGCGATCGTTTACGGTGTCTGCCAGCTCTGCGGCGCGGCGGTCGAATAGCCGCGCCGCCGCTTCCATCACGCGGCTCTGTGGTCGTCCCTTGTAATGGACGTGCCCGGCATAGGTGGCGGTATTCTGAAGCGTCAGCGTCACGCCCCGCGTGGTGTTCGTCACCCGGCGCTCCCATGATCGACGCATCAGCCCGGTATCTACCGGCGTAATCATCTGAAGATCGTCTTTGATGTCCACCGACGCCCGGCGCGTCGTGTCGGTGATCGCCGGGACGATCTTTGATCGGGGGATACGCGGGATGTCATCAAACCGCTGCTTGAATTTCATTGGTTGCGCTCCACCCTGCCGATCCACTGGATCAGCGTCGTGACGCGCCACCGTCGATACTGTTCTGTGGCGGTCCGCTTCTCCACCTCGACGGGCTGGATCACGCGCAGGTAATACCCCTCGACGGGCACGGGGGAGGACGGGGTGGCGTAGTCAAGGAACGTCAGCGCCCGACCGTCAAGGGCGGCGTCGAGCTCACTCGCGGCACGCTGCGGGGCGTATAGGTCAATCGGTGCGCCGTCGTCGCCATTCGGCCAGAATAGATCCACCGTCATCCGGATCGACATCATGCGCGCGTCGAGGGTGGCGTCAATCCGCCCGCCATAGGTCGGGGGCTGTGGTCGGAAGGTCACCCGGCCCCACGGGGATGTCGGCAAGTTGCCGATCCGCGCCTCCTCTGTATGACGGATCGCGGGTGTCCCGGTCAGGGTGAGCGTCTGAAGGAATGCCATTAGGCGCATCTCCACATACTCGACGCGCATCGTGGGATCGGTCGGCATCAGACAGACCGCTCCAGGGACAGCTCATAGTGTCCGGTGATCATGTCCTGCACAACCAGCGTCACGCCGTACCGATCTGATCCAAGCGTCAGCGTGGTGTCTGTCGTCGGTGGGGTGCTCAACAGGCTGGCATCAACGTATGCCGCGCGACGAATCAGGACGCGCTGGCCTTCATCGTCGCGGACTTCCTGCGCGTCGAGCGGTCCCAGGAGGGCGGTCACGGTGTCGTCGTCCACCGTGGGCGTGGCGGTCCCGGTGGCGTAGTCCATGACCGGCGCAGACGTCGGGGTAGAGATGGTGACAGACGCAGCAACGCGGGCGTCTGTGGTGATCCCCAGGATGTCCCGCTTGACGGCGGCAAGCGCCACCGCGTCGAGGATGCCCGCGCCGTGGTAGTTCATCCAAGCACCGGCTCAACAAAACCGGAATCCATCGGAAGGAGTGCAGTGGATGGAGTCGCCAACGTCGGCAGATCCCCACTGTACAGCGCCAATAGATCCCGCAGCGCGTCGAGCTGTGCAGTGTCATCGTAAGCAAGCCCCTGCACGCCGAATTTCTTCATGCGCAGGCCCTTGCTTGCGAGGAGGGCGCGCAGGCATGCCGCTGTGCCGCTGTCCACACCCCCCTCGTCCTGGTACATCTGATCGATCTCTGCGTCCTCAAACCAATACGCCGCCGGATCGGTATCCCCCAGATTGAAGCGGATACGTCCCCGTGCAGTCGTGATGTCGTAAGTGAACGCCACAGATCAACTCCGGATCAGGATGCGGCCTTGTTGGCGCAATAGTGGTATCGCCACTGATCGACGGCAGCACCGAACAGGTATTCGGAGTTGACCTTGATGTCGCCATTATCGAGGGTAGTCACCCAAAGACGGGGCGCGCCGGAATCGTAGATGCGCAGGCCGCGCCCACGCTGAACAAGCCACCACGCCGACGCAGAGGCGGCGTCAGACAGGGCGTTCCACACCACGATATCAAGCGATCCCGCGATCGGGTTCACGTCGTTGTTGTTGCTGCCGGTCACCTGAGTGCTGTTCAGGATGGTACGCGCGGTGTACTCCAGGCCAGCCGGGACGACGATCGTGTCCGGGCGGATCATGATCCGCTCCCCGCGATCGTTGACGGCGTTGGTGGAGCGCATGGCGATCAGTGCGGCCTGAAGGTTTGCCTGCGTCAGCGGGGCGCTCACGGCGTGATTGCTGTACGTGCCAGATCCGCCCGCGATGGTGTGCGCGGTATCAAACCAGGGCAAACCGTCGTAGATGAATCCACGGTTCGGATCGGGGTTGCCAGGGTAGGTGTTGTCAAACGACTCTACCGATCCAGCCGTCAGCGTGCCCTTCTGGAACATCGCGGCAACGTGATCGTCCTTCTGGAGCATGGCGATCTCTGCACGGTCGCGTGCAAACTCGATGATCCGAGCCTTGACCGCAGACGCCGCGCCATTGGAGCGCAGGAGGCGGGAGGGGAGGATCATGCCCCGGCTGTACTGACCGATCGACGCCTGCCAGTTGTAGGCAACGTCAGTGGTGGAGTCGTTGATCTCCTGGAGATCCGCGCGCTCATCGAACCGCTGGTGACCCATGAACACGGTCCCGCGATCTCCATACAGAGAGATCCCGGCGTCGGCGGGGTTGATGATCCGGCCCATGTTCTGGTACATCGCGGGCATTGCGTCGTACTGCTCAAACATGGCCTCATACCCATCGTTCTCAACGAGGGCGACAACCTGAGAAACGTCAACAGCCATTGGTTATGCCACTCCGGAGAAGGTGGGAACGATGGACACTGCCATCGTGTTTGCATCGACATCGACAGAGAGGATCTGGATGTCATCGGTAGCACTGGCGTCGATGTTGACGGTCAGACCGTCCGCGCCAACGTCGGCGGTGTTCATTGCGTCGGTGACAGCGATGTTTCCAGCGTCAGGAGAAACGCGGTACACGCTGGCGGGACTGACATCCACCTTGACGGTAGCTGCGCCGTCAGTGGCCGGACTGGACACCTTGGAGACGGCGACGCCGGTCACAGCCTCACCAGATCCATCCACTTCCTTGAAATAGCCGTCAGTGGCTCCGGCGGCGGTCAGCATCAGGCCTACAGTGATGTCGGCAGAGGTGGAATCCAGCGGAAGTTCGATGATCTTCCGGGGTCCGTACATGTACTCAAAGGACATCGTGTGCCCTCCTTGCAGGGGTTATCGGGAGCCCGGTAGATCCAGCGGTTAGCCTTTCAGCTTGCCCTGTTTGATCAGCCGGGGTTTCAAGCGCACAGCCCAATATCGTTTGGGGGGCAAGCCGTAGCGCTTCGCCTCCCGGTCGCACTGGTCTTTGTACTGCGCGGGGATGTGGTCTTCTCTCCGCTTTGGTGGCGTGCTGCGGACACCGCCCGCCGGGCGATCCTCCGATGCCACCAAGCGCTTTTCGATCTTGTCGAGCTGCCGGGACATTGCAGACGGGGTGAGCCCATCGGGGATCAGCTCCCGCCACTCCTCCGGCAGTGCCTCGAGGCGCTCGGTGTTCTGCGCGGTCATTGCCTCGACGCGGGCTTTCTTTTCGCCCTTGAGTGCTTTCAGCTCTGCAAGGTCGGTGGCGCGCTCCGCTTTCAGTGCTTCGTACAGCTCCTTGAATTGGCCCGACTCCGCCCGGCGTGCCTCCTCCGCTGCGTCCTTCTCTGCCTGCCACTCCTGCAGGCGCTTCTCCAACTCTTGCCGCTTCTTGCGTTCTGCCTGGAGTCCAGCCTGGAGCCCGGCGGCGGCTTTGTCTGCCGGGGGGTCTGTCGGCGGCGGCGTGTCGTCGGGATCGCTCTCTGTATCCCAGTCCTCGATCTCCCAGTCCTCCTCGAAGCACATCCCGCCCGGCGGCGGGGAGTGTGACGGGGATGGGATCGGATAGACGCACGGCTTGACGCTCACTGACAGCCCCCTTGCGCCCGATAGTGCCCGGCGTCGGCGTGGGTATGGATATGGATCGGGATTATCGCTATTCTGATCAATATTCTACAGATAATCAAAGGGGCTGCACAATGCGCGCAGAGCTGATCAAGGTCAATCTATCGTGGATCATTGTCGATAAGTCCGTTCCCGGCTGGCGAACCGTCGAGACGCACGGGGAGGAGGCGCACGCCCTGGAGAGGCTGGCGATCCTGTCATCGAGTGCAAATAATCCAAAACCACCCCGCAGCCCCGGCGCGCCTCCGGCGTCGAGCGTCGAGGAGGACAGCGAACCCTCCCCGGCGTGGTCTGCCGTCCTCGACGGTCCCGTGAGGGATGTCAGGGCGCGCATTGTCGCCTGTGACGATACGGACACCCTGGAGGAGCTGCACGCCGTCGAGGCGGCACAGGCCGGGCGTAAGACGGTCCTCAGTGCGCTGCGGTCCCGGATCTCTGCCCTGTCCTGATCACTCCTCCCCGTCCTCGATCAGCGGGGCGCGTCGAGCTGGGGGCACGGCGGGTGCCTGGAGTCGCTGCATGTACTCCGCCGGGGTGGCGTCACGGTCTGCCAGATCAAGCCGCTGCACGCGCTCCACTGCGTCCTCCATCGTGATCAGACCGGCGGCGCGCGCTTTGGTGATCACGTCGAGGAGTGCCGCGACATCTGCGGGGAGGAGCGGCGGGCCGGACAAGCGCACCGGGTGGCGTGTCGGATCGTAGGGACGATTCTGTGCCATGGCGACACCCATCGCGATCGCCTTCTCGATGCTGCCGTAGATCCGCGCCCTGACGGCGGCATACTTCACTTCGTATCGGGTAGCAAGCAGGCGCAGTGCGTCGGCGGAGAGGTTCGCGGTGGAGGAGCTGAATAGAAACTCCGGGAACGTCGATCGGACATCATCGATCAGCCGTTCCATCTGCGCGCGGATCTCGGATACGCCGGACAGCGTGGGCTCCAGATACCGGGCGTCGGCGTTGGACATTGCATCCTTACTGCCACCGTACAAATTCAAGATCTTGCCGATGTTCAGCAGATCCGCGCCCCCGCCAACTTTCACGCCCTTGATCATCAGCTTGGGATTGCCGTACCGATCGCCCACGGCGCTGATCTGGCTTGCAAGGCTGTTGATCTCCCCCTCAGGACGATCGAGTCCGTGCGTCACCGGTAGGCTGTGCTCCGGCTCCATCGGGGAGGGGGTAAACCGCCCGTGAGCGATCGGCGTGATGGACAGTCCATGCTCCCCGGCTCCCGCCTCCCCCTCTGCGTCCTCCGCCGCCGTCTGCGCGTCGAGCTGTGCGCTGTAGCGGGTGCGACTGATGGAGATCGCGCGGGCGTCAAGGGTGCGCTGATAGGTGTCCACCGCGCCGGACTCTGTGGGATGTCCGTGCATGTCCACTGACACCTCCCCCAGAATCGCGTGTGTGATCACCGCGCGGGAGATCCGCCGCCCCAGGATCGGATCGTACTCCAGGATCACCGTTCGGGCGTCGTGGCTCACCAGCTCCACAGCATACGGGCGCGTCGAGGACATCCTGACGGGCTCGACGTACAGATCACCGTACAGTGCGGCGTCCTTACTCCACAGCGTGCCCTGCGTCGCCATCTCGCTTCGCTGCCAGATCGCGCGCGCCTCCTCCACATCTGCGTCGGGTGCGCCCTCGACGGGGGTGAGCACCACCTCCCCGATCGCGAGTGCAGACGCCGCCACTTCTACCAGAAAGATGCGATCACGGTACAGCCGCCGGGTCTGCGCGATGATCTTCCCGTTGTCATCGAGGGCGCGGAATAGCTGTAGATCCTTGATCATCTGCGCGCTGTAGTTCTCCCCGTGGTAGGCATCGAGGAGGTACTGATACCGTTCCTGCCATGCCTCCGGCGTGCCCGGCCATCCAAACGGATCGTCAGTGGTCAGGAGGCTGCGGTGATCGCGGTCAAGATAATGGACACCGTGCGACATGTCTGATCCTCTGCGGGTGTGGTGTGACGCAATCCTAACCCCTGCGCCACGGCGGGCGGCATGTCGCTATTCGTCCTGCTCTGCCTGGATACGCGCGGCCCAACGCCGCCCGGCGTTGCCTCCCCACAGCAGCCACGCCTGCGCGGCCTTGGATGTCGGTCTGTCCCGGCGTGCCGCTGCCGATCCAGGGGAGGCACCGTGGCGGGCGAAGAACGACGACATCCGGCGCACCGTGTCGAGGCTGACGGGCTGACGGTTTGAGAGCTGCCGGGCGCGTGCCAGCCCTACAGCGGTCCCGGCGCGGTTGCTGGGGGTCTGCGCCGCCCTGATCTGGAGTCCTCGACGTGCGGCGCGGGCAACGTCAGCAGGTGGTCTGTAGGACGGCATGTATATCCCCGTGATTTTGGCTATTGATTGTCTGATATTCCGCGTTGTCCCGTCTGTGGGCCATTGTATCGCCTGGATCGGCTCCCCTGCGCAGTAGATCCCCGACGAATCGGCTATCTACCAAACGATGCCGCCCCGTCAAACGTGGCAGATCCGCCGCCCTCCAGGAGCCAGATCGCGCGTTCCCAGGAGTCCGGCCCGTCGTCGTGCGTCCCGGTCGGGATTTCGCGGGCCTGTTCTACTGCGATCGGCTCCATATCCTCCGCTACCTCGATCCATCCCAGATCAAACAAGGGGGCAAGTCTGGACATCCGGGTATTTTTGTTCTCTGTCGATGCATGCCCGATCAAGGGGAGGTTCCACACCCGCCCGGCGGCGCGGCGGGCCTTGCGCTGATCATCGAGGATCGTCCCGATGAGCCGGGCAAACCCATTATCCTCGTATCCATACAGCCCGGCGGGGCCGATGATGCCGAACGCCGCCCACATCAGATCCAGCTGTCCCAGTGTGCCGACGCGGCGCAGATCGGTCTTCAGGAGGTATTTGTATCCAAGCCGATCCTCCGCCGCGAGTGTGACGGCGGCGTAGTCATTGCGCTCTGTCTCCTCAGAGGCGCGGGGGTCAAGCCACACGGCTACCCGGCAGCTCCTCAGGGGTACCCGCCGCCCCTTGCTTGACGTGATCACCTCCCCGTCAAACGAACACCGCGCCCACCTCTCAGGCCAGAACACCTGCCGGGCGGGGTCTGTCGCGAC
>PDMX01002094.1_pt1 | contig 12644 bp, 8 predicted proteins | sample 1515501 | NCBI WGS metagenome assembly PDMX01 (sample SAMN07343022, study PRJNA328102) | Marine metagenome, whole genome shotgun sequencing project. | biome: marine; feature: bay; material: water; isolation source: viruses from water sample < 0.22 micron filtered, nuclease treated ...
GACTATCAAGGTGTAGGGGAAACTATGTCTTCTGAAAAGTACTTTAAGAAAATGCTCCCTGAAGGGGTTAAGTACGAAGATGTAGACCCTCTATATCAAAATGAACTACAAGCTAAGTATGAGGCTTACGTATTCTCTGTACAAAAAGTTAAAGAATTGTATGAAGAATTACGTTTATCTAACATAGAAGAAGCTAACTACCCATACGACCCCAAGAACAAGAAAGCACTAGATGCTAAGTTTAGAGAAGCTCAAACCTGGTTTAGAGAATACCATGATAGACTAAATTACGATAGGGTAACAGTAGATGTAGATAAAGAGAATATAGCGTTACCTACAGAAGCAACTAAAGATTATGGTAACATAGATGAGTTAGCAGCCAATCCATTACGTCGTTATCTAGAGTACAACTTTGGAAACCACATTGCTAATAAACAAATGTATGACTGGGGTGTTGAAAACGGAAAAGACTTCTTAGATACTATTACCGAAGAAAGAAAAGGTAAAGATATTAGTCAACTTAACATGTGGCTGTCTCCTGGAGACTTTGGTAGAGGTAAGCCTGCTATAGCGTATATAAACAAAAACATGAAGCTTACGCACATGGCTTACACTAGAAACATACATCTAGTTACGAAAGAAATGAATGACAAGCTATCGGCATTATACAAATCTAACTACGGTGACTCTACTAAAGCTAAGGCTGCTAGGTTGTGGTTAAACTACATGCCTATGGGTACTAGAGGTATATCACAAAAACTGTTTGGTAATTTATTAGAAGAAAGAACTGGTTTGCAAAAAACTATCTCAAAGGACAATACTGTTACTTATAGAGACTCTTCTGATATGTTTATCAAAAAAGGGTTAGTATATCAAGGTGGAGACTTCCAAGGAAGAATAAATACTACTTCTCAAGCTTACAAAAGTCTTAATCAGGCAGAGAAAGATTATTTAGAAATGTATGTAAAGTATACAGGGTTTTATGCTGCATTAATTAAGTCTAAAGGCTTGTATGGCAAAACTCGTGGTACATCTTATATACCTTCTGTAACTTCGTCTAGATGGGAAACCTTACAGAAACGAGGGTTGTTCGGTGTATATTACCAAATGTTTAGAGGTGACCATGATTTAGCTGATGTAATGATTGAGGACGTTAACCCTTTAACGGGGGACATAGAAACACTTGATTACTTTAGTTGGAAGTCTATCTATATGTATGGCTCTGGTCAAGACATTGTAGAGACTACGGTAACTGCTAAAAGCGAAACTAGTAAGACGTTTAAGAAGGGTACTAAGTCTGACGCAGAACGAATCAAAGGCTTAATGCGAATTAAGGACAAAGCTAAACAGCACATTAAAGACGGTAAAGACGCTTTGGGTAATGAGGTAGCTATTGGTTCTAGAATCAACGATATGATGGCTGCAGAATCAGAAGAGTCTCAAAACAGATTTAACGCCAAGCGTTCTATGACTTCTGCATACTTAGGTACTAATAACATGCATAGAGCTTTACGTGAGTACGTATCTAAGTTTATGTTTCAACATGGTAACGCATTCTTAGATGAGGAAACAAATACATATACTCAGCTTTCTTGGGCTGGAGATGATAGGGTTTTTGTTTTAGACGAAGGTGTTTCTAGACAAGAGGTGGAGCAAAACAGATTAGCATTCTCTGGTTTTGAAGATAAGAAACAAGAGGTAGACGCTGCTATTGCCAACCTAGGCGGAGGTAAAGTGTTTGAACCTACTGTACAATATGGAGCTGCTAAAAACAAGAATGCAATCAACTACTTACAAAAAGTAGTTAAGCGTGGGCTTATTAGTAAAGAGAGAAACTTTACATTTAGTGACTTTGAATCTGAAGCAAAAGTAACCAACTTCTTTGTTAACTGGACTATGTATGTTGCTCTTGGTTTAAACGTGCCTGCCGCTATTGGTAACGTTGCTATTGGTAAGTTTAACGCATACCGTCAGATGGGTGGTACTAATACGTTATTAGGAGAGAAGAGATACTGGGGTGTAAGTGAGTCTAAGGGTTATGACCACGCAAAAATGAAGAAAGCTCGTAAGATGATTGAAGAATTTGGTATTCTTACATATAGAGCTGATGAAATTGCTGAAGGTGTAGGAGGTAGTTCTTTAAGTGCTTTAATATTCTCACCAATGATTGCTGCTGAAAACTGGATACAGCAAGCTGCTTTCTTAGGTGCGCTTACAGAAGAGCAATGGAACTCGTACTACGTAGACAGTAAAGGTAACCTAGAGTTAAAAGAAGGCGCTACAGGTATTTCTCAGATAGAGTTAGCTAAGTTAGAGCGCGACGTAATTAATGTACAAGGTCGTGGTTATTCTGAAACTGATTCTCGTATGATTCAGCTATACGCTTTATCTAATATGCTTATGCAGTTTAAGCGTTGGTTTCCTACATTCTTAAAAGACAGGTTTGGTCAAGAAGAAATAGATGACTTAGGTACAATTAGAATGGGTGCGTACACCGCAGCAGCAGACTTCTTTACAAAGCTTAAAGATGAAGGCAAACAGTTTGATATTAAAACTTGGAACGCAGAGCTTAAAAAGCTTCCTAAACACCAACAAGACGCGGTTATGAGATACTGGAGAGGTACGCACGGTGTTATGCTCGTTGCAATGCTACTTGGTATGTCTGCTATGTTTACCGACGATGATGAAAAAGACACAGAAGCCATGAAGTTTATGGAGAAGTTATTAGGTGATATGTTACTTATAGTAAATGCTCCTAAGCTTACATACATGGCTAACGTACCTGCCTTGAACACGTTTAAAAATTTGAATCTAGCAGTGTTCCACGCGGTAAAAGGTACAGAGTATAAGCGAGAATCTAAGTATGGTAAGAAAGGTGATAAGAAGTATGTCTCTAACTTGGCTCAATTGTTACCAAGCCCCGCTAGAATACCGCTTCAACAAAAAAAGAAAGAGAAAAGGTCTCTTAGATAATTTAGTATATTTGTATAAAACGTAGAATAATGGCAGATACTTTAAAAGCTGATATAGCTAAAGAACTAAACATAACAGCTCGACGTAACGATTCGTTCCAACTTTCATTGCAAGTAAAAGACAGTGGAGGTAATATTGATATGAGTGGTACTACAGATGCTAGCATACCTCATTACCAGGCTAAAATGACAATTATAAACTCTTCAGGAGATGAAGTGCTAAATGTGTATAGTTATTATTGGAGAGACATAGGACCTTCTTCTTCAGATGTTAAACACCTTGTAAATAACTTTCCTAGTAGTAGTCATGCTGGACATTGGTCTGGTACTGGTGATGCTGATGTAAATATGGGGGTTTATCTACAGGCTCAAAATACTGCGGGTAGTTCTAATCAAGCTGCTACTATTACTGTACCGCATGAATACATGGACTTTCAATCTGGTACTTACAAATATGATTTACAGATAAGAAAGAAGACAGGGGGTTCGCAAGGGGATGATTCAGACGCTGAGTTTACCACTTGGCTGTATGGGAAATTTATACTTAACGCAGACATTACACAACTTTAATGTCAGACATTATACAAATATCTGTTGAAAATGCAAAAGCTAACTTAGATATTAGCGGGTATCCTAATGGCGTAGCTTTTGAGGTGGGAATTGTAAACTCTGAGTATGTAGTTCCTGCATATCCTAACAAAACAATATCTGTAGATGACAAATTGTTAGACTATGATTTTACTGTAGCTATACCACAAACAAGTTTAGGACTTACTGGTTCTTCATGTTTAGATATTACTCTAGGTACTCTACCTGAAAACGAATTATATAAAGACTTAAACAAATTCAAATATAGGTTTGAAAACTTTGTAGACTCTGGCACTGGTAGTTTGGAGGCTGGCGATGTTGTTACGTTAGTTGAAAATATAGATTATAATGCTTGGAATTGCGAGTGTAAAAAGGTGGATACTGACGATGTATATACAGGAGCTTTTAACACTATATATATATTTATCTCGCACATAGATAACGACTTAGTATTGATGAGTAGAGGTTACTTTGATTTACCAGACAGTAAAATATCACAATGGACTTCAGGCAGAACTTTATACATAAATCAAAATAACATACTAGACATAACTCCTACAGGTTCTTCTGGAGCTTGGGTTAGAGCTATGGGTATGTGCATTCCTAATACAGAAAACAAAAAAAGAATCTGGTTTCAGCCTGACTCAACTTTTATACAAATAAACTAATACAATTACTATGGCTTATTACCCTTATTTTGACAACGGCGGCGGAACTACAACAAATAACACTACTGCACTTTACTTGTCTACTAGCAGAGACAATGCTTTTGATGTATATAAGTTTGCAGACGCAGACGGTATAGAATCTGTTTTTATGCTTTTTATTATAAAAAATACACACATAAACACAAGTTCTGCTTTAAACATAACTAGTATTCTTGGTAACGCTGCTTTCAATCATGCAGGTAGATTTACTATAAATCCGACAGACTCTCTAGGAAATTTACTTATAGGGTTGCCTGGCTCCAACAAAGCAATAACACCTGTAAATAACAGCATATCTTCTGTGAATGTTTCTGGAGTAAGCACACCGCCTACAGATAGTACTGGTGCTAGTGCCTACATAGGACATCCTGGAACCGTCTCGAATGATGCTGCTAATGGTTTAAACGCAAGCAACTCTAGCTTTTTAGTACCTTTGTACCACACAGACGACATAATTAACCAACCAATTTTATATAATCAGTACGCTAGTTTTATTGTAAAATTTACTCCTGATGTAGCTTCTAATTCCTTAGACGTAGATGGGGAGACGCCACAACTATATATAAGAAATAATGATACAGATTTGGTTATTGATTTTGCAGGTAGCATTGTAAATCCATTAGACTATTATGGGGTAGTAGGAACGGCTATATCTGCTGGTGGGGGTGGTACTGATGATTCTTTTGAGTCTGATTATACAACTTTTATAACCGATGGCGATACGTTTGATATTGGAATATTTCCTACTGGGTATAATTACGGTACTGAAAACAAAACTATTAGGTTTTATGATTATAGTGAGCAGCCTGGCAACTTTACTTACCAGGTATCTTCTGGTCCTATGAATATTTCACCATATCATACCCTTAGTGCTGAAGGTGTTACAAATGTAGTGAGCGCAAACATATATACGTCATATGCATATAATTTCTACTACCATTTTCAACACCGAGCCGAACGCTTATCTAGTGAAATTCATTGCGCAGACAACATATCTTCTGGCTTAGACTCTAGTGTTAATGGAACTATAGTTGGTAAACCTTATTATAAAAACTTTTCACAGCGCGACAACTCCACTTGGTTTAGAAACCACCCTTCAAATATAGTTTTAGCTAAGTCGGGTAGTAAATGGGTTGGTGAACCCATCATATTTAAGCATGCTGCAGGTTTGTCAGAAATAGAAAAGTTTGGGGCGTATCAAATAAAAAATATAGTCAACAACCAATCTCAAATAGATACTGATGACCTAATTTTTCAATTTGGGGTTAGAGTTGGTTATTACCACCCTTTTACATTTAGTGAAAAACAATGTGACGTTTGGACAGCGGCAAGACAAATTAACAGCGCTGGAACTGTCACTTCGATACTCTCTAATGTACACGCATTGCCTATTGACGCTGAAGGACAAGGGCCTAGAATAGCTAGTACTAATCCTAATTTTGCATTATCTCGTAAAGGGAAGTGCCCTTTCAATGTTGCGGTACGATTTAATTATTTCCATGAAGGAGATGCAACTGGCGCCCCTTTTACTCTTCCTAGTTTTTATTTTGAAAATACTTCTATAAAAACTTCTCAAAGTACCAGTGTTACAAAACCTATATCTTATAGTGTTGGGACTGATATAACTGAAAAATCTCATATATACCAGAACATTACAGGGGCAACGGCTGTGACTCAAGGTGAAACGTCTACTATGTTTGACTCTAAAGACGCCCATGGAGAAATTTTAAAGCTTCATTACGAAGTTGAGCAACCTTCATTTAGAGCTTCATACATGTACGATTCTAGCAGTCTTGTTGATGGTATTTTAGCTACGCCTGTAAATGAAGGACAGTATGGGTTATTCTTTAATGCGGTAACATTTGTTAATGATGAGTTTTCCTTGTTTGACACGGTATTTAGAGATAGTGATTCTTCGGTAAATGATTATGGTACTCAACATCAGAACTCTACAGAAAGATATGAATACGGATTTTACCCAGAATATTCTTATGCCAGATTATTATCAACTAATTCTGACGGAGTTAAAACAAGAGCAGGTAATCAGACACCAAACCCTGAGTGTAAGTTGTTTTATGATGGTGGCGCAGGAGTTTATGATGAAACAGACTACGCAATAGGAACGGAAAAAATTTTCTTAGAAAACTCTAATGATTGGTATCCCGCTAATGCTACTGCAGCCGACCAAAATATGAGCTCTAATACAGACCAACAGTATGTTGACAATGGACCTGATGGAGATAAAAACAGTGGCGTATTCGAATCTGGCTGGGATATAAACGATGTAATCGCTAATGAAGGTCAGTGGTATGGTGCAGGTATTGTTTCTTATCTTAGACCTCACGCTTGGGGATTTGAAGAAGGTAGATTCTTTAACAATGGTATAGGGTCTATGAAAGGGCAAATTGACCACAACCTGTATGATAATAAAAGACGTGGGGTATCAGGAGTGGGTGAGCCAAGGTGGCATGAAGAGGATGTAGACTATTGGTTTAAACTTCCTGCGGCTTCTTACAATCCTAGTGTAGGTAAATTTAGAGCGGCTGGACGTTTATACATAGACAATACAGGTGACTATCCAATTTTTATGCATCAAATAGAGGTAAAGCAAAAAAACTTTTACCTAGCTAACGATAAAAACAATGTAACTTTTAAGTATCAGCAAACAAAAGAAGCATTGCTTCCTAAGTCTTATGACCCTAACGACCCAGACACTCAAGTATTTGCAGGCTATACACCAACCAGCAACTCTAACACTCCTTCTTGGGGTATTTCTAGAGGTAGGTATCATGGAGACCAACAAGAAAATATTGAAGTTTGGGAAGAGAGCGACCACTCAGAGGGTTTAGGCTTAAACAGTAATCTTGTAGCTTTTGGTAGACACATTGATGAAGACCAATCTATGTCAGCTGAAGAGTTTTATATTACTAGGAATAATATGTATGAACATAGTTCAAATGTAAGAAGTAATTTTTCTGAACCTTATCCTACAAATGATAGCGACGAAAGAGTTTTTGTAATAGAACCACAAATAGAAAATGACCATTTTGTAAGAAGTAGTAATGAAAGTCACGGTGTATTAACAGGTGCAAAGCAACGAGCTGGAGGACCAGACATGGGGCATATGAACTACTTTGATGTTGTTTTTGAGCTTACGCCAACTGGTACTTCTTCCGATGACAATGGAATGTATTACGCTCAAGTGTGTATGACTTACTATGTAAACGATTACGACAGTAGAAGGATACACCACACCAATGGTGAAGGAATAATAAACAGTAACGTCAATCAGAGTGTAGGGCAAAATCATAACGCACATACAAGACTTAGAGTTTCTAAATATTTAGTGGGTGTACAAGTAGAAACACTTGCAGAAATAACTGTGGTAGACTCAGAATCAGATAAACTAGCTAATAAATCTACAATTAATATAGGAGACATTTCAGTAGCGTAAATATGAGTTTTTTAACTTACACTATAATGGGGGGTTTTTGGCCCCCCTATAATGAAACAGAAGGGAGAGAGTCTTTGTGTGGTATAAAAAACGAAGGAAATATCCCAGTTACTATTAAGTGTTTGTATATAAAAAATATAATTAGCAACCCTCAAGAAGAGCTACATAATTATAGTTTTGTTTTTTCGTTTAAATTTAATCGACAAGCAATTCTTGATTGGAATTCTAGTGCTTTTACAGGGGTGAAGGTAATTGAAAGAATACCTTACCCTCATTTTTATCGTTATAAGCCAGGAAATGAAAGCTATACTAATACAGGATTAACAGACTTTAAAAGCAACTATATTTTTCCTGAGGAATTTATAATTCCCGCAGGAGAAACTATATTTTTCCCTATATTATTTACACCTCAGTATAGGCAAGTAGATTTTTATAAAGCAGAGTTAGTTATTAAGTATGAATTTGTGCATAGTAGCGGTGTAATCACTCATCCTATTACAGGTTTATACTCGTATGTAAGTTCAGATGTTGACCATACAGAGTCAGAAAAAATAATGTCACTAAATGGAGTTCCGTTTGGAGGCTTAATTACTTTACAATAATGGCTAGTTATCATAGAGGTAGGAATTTTTTACCGATTCCCAACACAAGAATCTACAAGATTAAAGATGACTCCCCTAGGTTGCATATACGCGCAACTAAAGTGAGTAACGGGGGGACTTTGTCTAGTAATGATTTTGTTAACTCTATGGATTCACATTACCATGAGGGGACTACTAATTGGGACGCACCATCACATCAGACTTATAGACTTTTCCACGCCGAATTTGTTCCTGATGACGACAATACTACATACGTTACTTCCAGTATTGTTCAAAAAGATTTAAAGGCTGATATAGGGGACAGACCTCCTGGTGCTGGTGGTATAGTATATCATATAAGAGATGATGGACAAGTAGAGATTTTTAAGAACTTAACTCTCGATGCTTACATTACCTGTGATTGGTATGATTACAAGGATACTACTCATGGTTACAGTTTAACAGAAACTGCTTATTATGAAGACGGTTCACCTTATCAGAAAACCATAGACAACTGGGAAAGAGTCAACATGACGGAAATGACTAGGATTGCAGACAACGTCTTAGTACCTTATCGCTTTGAGCCTTGGCTGAATTGGGACCCGACTGACCCACATTACTATTGGACAACGGAAAAAAAGAGTTATGCGGGGGGACGAAAAGAGTTTGGGGTTTATAATGTTGCGCACATGTATTATCCTACAATAGATAAATATAGCTGGCTAGAAGGAAGTGGAGCTTCTGATAGAGGAGTAATAGCAATGCGCAGGGAAGACAACTTTTTTCCAGGTCCGCACAATAATTTTCATTATACATTTAACAGGGAGTTAGATGAGATAAATAACGACCCTATAACCTTTGTTGTTCCTGATATAAATAGTATACAAAAAATAAGATGGTCAGACTCCACAGTCGATAGAGCTAAAGATTCTGGTAATGCATATGGTAGTCAACCTACATGGTTGTATATTATACCTGTAAAAGAAATAGACGTACCTAGTAATGTTCAAATTGCAGATTTAGAAAGCGATTCTTTAGCTTTAAATTGGGAATATTCTACTGCAGAAGAAAGTGAAGACAACGAGTCTTATGGTTATTTATGGAAGTCATATGTTGACATAGGGGGTGTAATAAAACCAACTACAACGCCCACCTCAATAGATTTAATCCCTGACTACTCGGGGGACGACTCTATTACTATAAAACCAGAACCAATAGGAGAGGAAGATGATGAGCCTGTATTTAGTTGGTCCTATGTTAGTACAGGGCCAATACCACCTGGTAATGTTACAAAAATTACTTACTCTGACGATTTAGGTAATACAGGCGAGTATCGCTTAGGAATAGATTATGATACTCACGATGTCCACGTAATTGATGCTTATTATATGGATGGAGATGAAAATACTGGAACTTTAGTTGACCCTGTTGACCAATATTTTAATCCTGCCACAGACACTCCTGTTTATGGAGATTTATTGTACACTACTATACATACAGATTATATATTTGGTTTGCCAGCACAATACGGAGCTGTAACTATCGTTAAAAATAATGCAGGACAGGCTTATTTACCTGAATATGGGTTCAATGGTATGGGATACGCTATACCTTGGCAAGGATTTCACATGAAAGCAAGCGCAGCTTTTGAGTTAAAGTTTGAAGGATTACCTAACTTAGTTAATTTAAATCCTGATAGTAGTGTAATTACTCTCACGGCACAAGAAACTATAAAATTACAATCTGGCTGGCAAATAATGCGTTATCCTGGTATGACGGAAATAAATATGGTATCAGCATTTTCTCCAATTATCGACGATGTAATTATTGTTAAAGATGCAAAAGGTAAAGCTTACCTTCCTGAATGGAACTTCAACGGTATTGGGAATATGATACCTGGAAATTCGTATTTAGTAAAAATGACTGGTGATACAAACTCGCCAGATACATTCGAATTAACCTTTTAATATGGGATACTTAAGTAAAAAAAGAACTGCAAGTGAAGAGCATTTAGTTGGTCTTACTAATTTGCAAAACGTTTCTAATACAGAACTATACCAATACAATAGCTCTACTCATTTAGGGTCATTCTTATCTGTTAAAAATCCTATTATTTCAGAAAGAACATTTGAGTTGGTCGTTAACAGCGGATTATACAATCTTTTTAATAATATTTTGCCAGACCTTCCATACGTGTCAGCTTTAAAGGTTTTGTTTCTTAAGAAAATTACCCCAACTAATCCTGAGCTTTACGAAAGTTTAAAAAAAGAAAATACGTTTATAGAATTTTTTAATTTATTTTATACTAACCAACTATCTAGTTGTGTAGGTCAGGATGATTATGAATTGTATAAAGGCCTCTACGATAAAGCTGTACTTAGCACACCTTCAAAAAGCGTTTTTAGAATTAGGCTAAAAGATTCGTTAGGAAATATGTATTTAGAAACAGAAAGTTTAGTTACGTACCACTTAAAAGACAAATACGCTTTTGATTTAACTATTCCTATGGATGACACTACTGACCCTGCTAAAACAGCTTTTGAGACAAATGATACAGTTTTTCCTTTTTTGTATTTTGAGTATTACGATTTAGAGATACCTTTACTTTTTAATCAGCTTGGTAGTCCAATTACTATATCTGCTAATTATCTACGCATATACGTGGTAGACGAAATTAATGTTTCAGAAGCCAGCAAAATTTTAATTAATGAGAATTATAAAAATTACTATTTAGGCAATGGTTTTATTTATTAAAGAAATATTTTTAAAGTTTTTTTTATTTTTTGGTAAAGCTTTATCATTTAGTAAAGAGAAAGTTGTTGTACGTAGTGAGGGTAAGCCAGCAATTAGTATACTAACATTGGACTTAAAGAGTTCATCCGTACAAAACATTATTTCTCAAATAACTACTGTTAGCGAAAGCAAAGATGATATAGTATCCGATATAATCGACGATGGAGATAATCAGGTTGATAATACTGGACCTGTAGTAATACCTGACATAACTGATGAAGATGTTACTTTTGTTAGAGAATTACCATTAGGTAATGATGGTTTTGGTATACCATTAGACACAAGATATATAAGATTAGCTACAGGGTCAAACAAAGGGCAGTACTATAACTTTGCTCCTTCTTCTGAAAACTATAATGATGTTGGCGCTAGAAGTTTGCTTCTTTTTTCTAATATTTTCTATAAGAGTATTGAAGACCCAGAACCTATTCCAATGGAGGAGCTAGTTAATTATATAGCTATTATTAAAAATGGTTCAGGTAAAGCCTTTTTTCCACAGTGGGGATTTAGTGGCATACAAGGTGCGGCAAACGGTGAGGGGTTTTTGATAAAGACTTTACTACCTACAGTACTAAAAGTTACTGGTAAACCTAATGTAGTGGTTGATTCAGTTGATGACTTTGATTTAGCTTTGGTATTCCCTCCTAGCGAACCTGTTCCTACTAGCTATCAATGGCAACAAATAACAAATCCATTTTTAACACCTATAGATATAAAAGAGTATTTTGGTACTCATATTACATACATGCATTATGATACAGTTACTTCAGGAGGACATCCGCAAACTATAGCGGATATAGAAGTAGTGAAAAACTCAGTAGGTAAAAATATCGTACCTGTATGGGATTTTTATGGTTTTGACACGATGTTGCCTGGAGAACAATATCTAATGCGCGCAAACTTTTCTACTTTTGGGTCTGTAGGAAACCACGTATATAAATCGGGCCACTAAGCAATCTTAATTTTTGTATATTTACTAAATAAAAATAATTTATAATGGCAACTAAAATATCTGCAGACATAGCTTCTGTTGTAGACATAACAGCAAGACGGAACGACTCTTTCTATATAAAAACAGCGCTTACGAAAGCCGACGGTACTATATATAATTTATCAGGTGTTTCAGATACTAACCCTTACGAAGCTAAACTTGAAGTTTATGATGCTAATGATGTAAAGGTCTTGGCGTTCATATCAGGAACTGGAGCAAGCCCAGAAGTAGACAATACTGTTTCAGTCAGCACAGATAAAGGGGAGCTTACAATAAACGTTCCTGCTACAAATATGACTATAAGGACTGGGGTTTATAAGTATAAGTTTTTTGTGACTCATTCTGGAGATAGTGAAACAAACACAGTAATGGTTGGTAAGTTTAAGGTAGTAGATATATAATGTCTAATAACGTATTAAATATAAATCTTACAGCAAAGGGTTCTCCTACTGTATATATATCTATTAATGAGGCTGGTTCTGTTTCTGGCTCTGGTTCTGTAAGTCCTGTTGTTAAATTTGTTGCTAGCGGAGAAGCTGGACCACAAGGAGCTCAAGG
>PDMX01001784.1_pt1 | contig 12621 bp, 18 predicted proteins | sample 1515501 | NCBI WGS metagenome assembly PDMX01 (sample SAMN07343022, study PRJNA328102) | Marine metagenome, whole genome shotgun sequencing project. | biome: marine; feature: bay; material: water; isolation source: viruses from water sample < 0.22 micron filtered, nuclease treated ...
TCGATATATGGACGAAACTTTTCTCTGAACTCCCTTGGCATCTCCGCCCACTCATCCATAGAACGAATACGCGAAATCTCTGGGGGAAGGTTAGCCCTCCTCCAGTACTGATCCTTAGGGGGTAAATCGTAGTAGAGTATCTCTTTGACCTTCGGGGTTTTGGGAAGGACAATGACAATCCCACCGATTTCCAGGTGGTCGCCATGCGTACCGTTGGGACATATCGAAACAGCTTTATCCTCATATTCTTCAAGATCTACTAGCGTGCTCATCGAAAAATGTGTACTGTCCCCGTTAGGTTTATATAGTCCCCATCAACGGAAGTGCCCTCAATAACCCACACGTACACCCCATCAGGAGCAAAACTAACCCCCCCGTTTACGCTTGCGTCCCAAGCCTCTTCGGGGTCGGACGTTTCAAAAACCACCGCCCCCCACCTGTTGTACACCACTAGGCTCCAGTCTGACCAGCACGAGGGGTTGGACTGCACCGCGTTAAACGAATCGTTGAGCCCGTCGTTGTTCGGGGTGAACACGTTCGGGACGTACACACTCATTTCGTCACATTCATTGGCCCCTGGTTGATCGTCACAGGGCAGTCCCGTCTGGCAGTCTAGCCATATCTCTTGGACTATGTACTCAGATATAGTGTCTAAGTTGTATACGTACACGGTGTCCGTGACGTACTCAAGGTAATACACGGTGTCTGCTGGCAGGGTTACGTACTCTACCACAGTCTCTAACTGATACACGGTATCTGGGGGGAGGCTTACATACTGCACCACGGTATCGATTTGATACACGGTGTCTGTTGTGTAGTACCATATGTCCACATACACAGTGTCCGTGATGTAGTACTCAATGGTGTCTAAAGGCAGGGTGACGTATACAGTGTCGGTGACGTAGTACTCAACGGTATCAGGTGGAAGCTCTATGTACACCGTGTCGATTATAACGACAGGGATGTCTTCCCCACAGGGTCCTAGGACCAACCAGTTGTCTAAGAAGTTTTCGTCTTCATATATCCCCGACCCCCAATTGGTGCCGTCTCCATTGGGCCCTATCTCTGCCCACCCACCATCAGCAGCATACACAGTGGGGCCATAGCTAATCTGCCATATTACGGCCTGTATGCTCAACCCTTCGTCAATCCAGAACTGCAGGGCGTCTTGCATCTGACAAGACAAGTAGGTAGCCCAGAACCCATCTACACAATCGTTCTGGTATACGTTGTACATCGGAAACGTAATGGTATCCCCTGTGTAGTATGGGGGATCTACATCATCCGTGTACAGGTTTGTCCAGCTCCCAGACAGCTCACTCGTTGTAGAGGTGTATATCCAACCAGGGTGGTTGTTGTCGTCAGGAATAGAAATCCCCGACGGAAACGTCCAGCCTTGATTCATGGCGGCGCAATCGTTGTTCGGGTCTACGGCCTGAAACCCAATCTGGATTTCTGAAATTCCATCAGGCCCCCCCGTACCGCCGCAGTTGTTCGTGTTGTTGAACGCGACGGTGTAGGTTCCTTCAGCAAAATCTACATCGAGAAGCTCTAGGTCACACTGAGAGTATGACGCTAGGGGGAAGCATATTAATATTAAGTGCGCCCAGTAGGACTTGAACCCACGACCCGCCGAGTATGAGTCGGATGCTCTAACCAACTGAGCTATGAGCGCTATAATTTTTAACATGATCTCCTAGTCTTTCGAAGTCTAAGGCTACATACATTGGCGTCTTTTCACCGACGTAAGCTCCAACAACATTAAACTCCAAGTGTTCAACAGCGTCTTCTTCCGTCATTCCATCCTGATCCACTAGATGGTTAACCATAAGATTCACATCGTAAATCGCCACAGGGTTCACACCTTGAGTAATGCCCACGAGAGACTGATCAAACCCATCTGCCAAGAGACACTCGTTATCTTCCAACAACATCATGAGACGATCCCAACCTTCTTTCTGCCAAGTCATTTTGAAAATTTTTCTGCGAAGCCCCCTGTGTAGTCTTTATCTGAAGAAACCCCGTCCCCCAATGTAAGGTCCCTCATCATCTGCTCCAACTTCTGCCTTTCCACAAGGAGTTCTTTACAGTCTATAGCGGTCTGCTTTATTGACTGCAGTTCTGCCTTCCTGGCGCTACCGTTTATCTCAGAGTCTACGGGCTTCTTGATCTCCTCAATCATGTTGTTGATGGCGACCTCCATGCTCCCCATCAGGCGCTTGGCGGCGTCTAAAGTGGTGAACTTCTTAGACGACATACATCAAGTCTTCACATCGAGTGCGGTAGTACTCCTCCCCCTGAATCTTGAACCTGTAGTCCCTGTTTTCTTTAAAGCCCACCGTGTCTCCTTTCTTTACACCTAGCTCTTTTAAGTTCTCGCTATCAAACGCTACAACACCCCTAGTAGGAAGCTTCTTCTCTAGTGTTATAACCTCAAAAACTTCTGACTCTAAGTCGTCTTCAAAGCAAGGGGATAGAATAGACCAGGTAGAAAGAGGATAGACCTCCTCAGTGCCTTGGGGTTGGTACGCAAAGGCGTGAGAGTTCAAGGCAAGTTCGGGGTCATATGAGACCAAGTACTTCCCTTCATACCCCTCTAGGGGCATCCCCCCGTTTATCACCACTAGGTGGTGGAAGAACAGGGTGTCCCCAGGTTTAACGTCGGTGGGGAATTTATGCGGGGTAGATACCACCTCCCCTTGGGTCACTCGGTGTTCAAACTCATTGAACTTGGTGTCGATCTTCAGCGTAGTATCCGCGAATTCGATTTCGTCGTTAGCCACCTTAGGTAGGTCTACGACGAAGTAGTAAAGCATATTCATTAAAAATTCAAATCGTATTCAAGTATACAGGGCATATCGTCCACAGCCTTCCACAGAACTTGAGCGTCGTCTACGTCTAGGTATACCAAGTACCTGGTCTTACTGTAGTGGTGTAGGTGCGCCTCGTCAAGTATGATGGCGGCGACCTTCCCGTTGCCAGCCCTCATGCCTACGTAATAGGCCATGGCATCTTTCGGATCACGCCCGATAACTATTTTTCTTATTAATCCCTGCATCAATTCCAGGAGGGGTCAATGTCTAAGCCTTCGTCTTTATCGTCCAGTATGGAACGATACCATGTCTCTGAATCTGCGTCGTCGTTATCCTCGCAGAAAGTATACGAAAAAGAAAGGAAGTCAAACGCCTCTTGCAGCAAGTCTTCGTTGTCTACATCTAACGAGTATACAGCCTTCAGAACGGGCTCACCTAGGTCGTCGTAATCTAAAATCCCTGTAAGCATGATGTTGACGACTTCGCCATCCATTCTGTACTTTCGGGTTAGCTCCTCCATTCTAATGTGAAGCTCCTGAATTTCCAATAAGAATTTCTCTCTATCATCCATGCCTCGAAGTGCTGCTAAAAAGAAAAGACTGTTCAGAGACTTTTCCCTACTCCCTCAAAGATACGTAAAGAAAAATCACCTTAAGAGGCTGAAGCAGACTATGCTCTGGTCCCAAGAGGCAAACAACATCTTCCCTAAGGAGCTAACGTTTATGCTTTGGACTTATGACCTAGAGTTTTGGACCTTAGACTTTGCCTCTAAAGACTACGGCATGAGCAAGAAGAAGCTTGGGGATCGGGTTGTGTACCCACTTTTAAAAGAGGGGTACCTCTATAAGCACTTCGATAAGATGACCCCGTCCTTAACTAGGGAGGACCACCTTTTCCGTGAAGAGACTAAGTACAACTACAGGGTGCGTTACGCACTGTCTCAGAAGGGACGTCTCCTCATTCAACAGTTCTACAGCAAGCTTGAGTCTTAGAGATCTGTATACTTGATTCTCACCCTGTTCCCTTCAGCGAGCTGGTTAGCGATGAGCGGATATATTCGGAAGTACGCCATCGTGCTTCTACCTATAAACCCGCCTTGCTTCACTTGGTTGTTTTCTTGCGTGTCACCCACGAGGAGACAGCCCGACGTGTCTTCGTCAGTATTTCCGCAATGAATGAGTATATCCGAGAACCCAGGGACATCACGGACCCACAGCATTCCCACATGAATATCGCGGAATCGTGACGCATATCGGTCATGAAATCCGCCAAACGTGCGTAGCGTGACCTCATACTCTCCTTCAGGGATTCTAGTTTCCCCTTTGATTTTTTGTTCTCTAAGCTCATCTTCTAAGGTATATCCAAGGAACGCCTTTCCCCCGTCAGTTATATCGAACAACAACCCGTTTGTGCTGTCCTTCTCGCTGCTGAATCGGACGACCTCCAGCCGCAAGCTTGGTTCTTTTAAGTTCATCGTACCTCTTTAATCTGGGGTTAAAGTAACCCTTACTCCCCATTATGATCTAGGTTTCTTACAAGAGTCGTCCACAGACCTGCCTAGTTTTCTGCCGCCACCTGTGGTCACACACACCCTTCCCTTTCTCTTTACTAGCTTGGGCTTCTTCTTCTTTTTCTTTTCTTCTTTCTCTAGAACCCCCTCTCCTTGCATCTGAGCAGAAGGCATAAACCTGGGGTTTTGAGGCGCTACGTTCTTGCGCTTCTTCTTGCGCTTCTTCTTTTTACTCGGTTTCCCCAAGATACCCCCGTCGTTATACTTCTTCTTGCACTTCATCAGATCAACCCTAAAGCTGAAAGTAAAGCACGTCCAAACTTAGGACGACCTAATCCCTGGCGCTCGGCTTTACTCTGCGCTATTTTACCAGACGCTAATAGACCGAGAGCCGCTTCAGCGGCAAGGGGTCCGACCTGCTTACCCAACCTACGCCTCTTACCAATCCTCATGGCATCTTCTTCATTTAGTTGGCCGCTCTCCAGCATTTCAAGTAAAATACTGGTTTCAGAATCCAAAGCGGGGTAGTACCCATCTGGGTCTCTTCGTGCTGTACGGAACGCCTCGCGGTCCCTCTGCCTCATCTCCTTCTTGAACATGCCCTTCACCCCTTCGTCATAGCGTTCCATTCCTCTCTGAAACTTACGCTCTTCTTTTGTCATAGGGAAATAGGTACCACCATCCTGGTAGTTACCTCCTTCTTTATACTTAAGTCTCATTAGCTTGCTATGAATACTTCTACGCTTACGGAATTGGCCTTTGGGTCTACGACGAGCGATTCCAGGTCGTGGAGCGCCGTGTCGGTTATGATGGCTGCGGAGTCATCGTCACATGCGATACCCTCGTGAGGAATCCCCATGATGTAGCTTCTACCTGCAGCCAAGAGAATACTAGTGCTTCCGTCGGCGGTACCGTTCTCGTTGTTGGAAATCTGCAGTGAAAGGATTACTTCATTGCTAGCATCGAGGTTGGTTACTCGAATGTACTTCGCGTCCTCAAGATCGATGGCGTTGTCTGCAGTATGCACTGCTGTCTGGAACGTAGCAATAGTAGTATCGTTGTTTGCTGGGCAGGTTACGATCCTATGGTACGCTTGCGTAACGCTACCTACACTGAGCGTCAGCTCACTACCTCGATCCTTGCCATTCAGCTCGAGCTCTTCTTTGAGCGTTACTGTTAGTGTTGCCATGCTACAAATATAAATAGATTACCCGCTGCAAGATTCGCAGTCCTCTGGGGAGTCTATGTTACAAGTAATCTCCCCACTCTCGAGTTTCTCTTCTGTCTTCTTCAACAGCTTTGGGTTGAGGAAGCTGATGTCGTCTTCTTCTTTCATGTTACTTTTTTAGGATTCTAAACTTACCCCCTTTGTTGTAGGCACGTATTTCCCCTACACCCTCTCCGAGGCGAGCGGGGATATCTACCTCCCACCATGTATTACCGACGTCGTCAGTGACTTTTGTGGCGTCCAACCCGTGCTTCTTCAAAGCTTTCGGGAGGCGATCGTAACCTTTCATAATGCCTTGAGTCGATTCATTAGCAGTTTTGATGTCGGAGATGTGTTCTTTCTGACTCTTGATTCTTTCTATGTACGTACTGTACGTGTGAATGTCTGTTTTGATTGAGGTGGCTTTAGTTTGTACTGCTTCTTTAAATCCTGGTGCGTCAACATTTAGCTTCTGACCAGCAGCCGCTGCTTGGTCTTTAAATTCTTTATAGGCTAGCTTCAGGGCGTCGTTATCAAACTTTTCTACGGCAATCTTGTTGTACTGTATTACAGGATCAGAAACTAAGTCTCTCGAGCGTGCTCTTGTCCTAGAAGCCCTCACCCTTCCTAAGTAATCAAGTGTTTCTCCGTGGTCCCTGTTCTTCAGACCCATCCCCTCAACTCGATTGGCAAGGCGAGTCGGTACGGAGTTCCCAAACATATCACGCTCTACCATCAATCCGTCTAGCGCACCTTGCTCAGCAGCTAGGTCTCTTTCGGCACCCCTAACATTCCTTTGAACATCCCCGTACCCTTGAATCTTGCTCGTGGTCTCCCCTGTCGGGAAGCGGAGCTTGTCTGCCCCCTTCGCTTCTTGCTCTAGGATGTGAGAGATAAGGAACTGGTCTTGATTCTTGATGAGGTTAGCTTGCTTAGGATTGGGACCACCGCGATACCCACCCTCTAGGGCTTTGATGTAGTCATTGTATTCCTCGACGGCTGAACTCAAGTAACGTTCTGTAACATCGCTTTTTTCTGTATTGTAACCTTGAACGCTTTCAAGAATTTGCTCAGAGCTAAGCTTACTAAAGGCAGGGGTGCGCCCAGTGGCCTCTTGTATATCTCTCGGAAACACGTATGCCTGTCTCAGAGTCATACCTGTTTTAGGGTCGATATCCCATTGGACTTGACGTGGGCTGTTAAGAAGTTTCAGCATCCTTTTAGGGTTTCTACCTTCGCTGATGTCTTGCAAGGCTAATTGAGCCGCAGCTCTAGCTGATTTAGCGGCCTCAAGTTTGTCTTTCACATCTCGATCCGTCAAGGCTTCTTTGACATTCAAGCTCACCTTCTTATTCCCTTTAGGTCCACGCGCTTGCAGCGGGTCGGCTTGCACCTCAGAGATGTACAGCACCCCTGGTTCGTCTGGAAGGTCGAAGGTGCGGTAGTGACCGATGACGTCCTTCCCAAAGTGACCGCGCTCATTGCTCATTAAGTCAGTCGTATTGTGCTGGAGGACTTTGACTTGAGCGCTCCCTCCAACGGCTTCTAAGTAGGACCCCGTGTAACGATCCTGATAACCCAATTTATCCAACCCGAGCTCTGCAAGATCGTCATCCGTATCCACATAGATGTTGTTATGTACGGATCTTTGATTAGAAGTGAGGTTCCTGAACTTGTTGTAGTCCACTTTACTCCCACCCCCCATCTCACGCAGGGTTTGGAAGGCTTCAGTCCCCATTACTTCTTGCAGTGCTTCACGCTCTACGACAGACAGGTCTTTGCTGTTAATCAAGTTCTCGATCTGACTAACTTGGATCAACCCGTCCTTTCCAACGGTGTTCTCGAGCTTACTCCCTGACATCAGCGACGGGAGTTGGCGGATGTTTCGAGAAACGCCCTCTGGGTAAATAACCATTTGATCCAAGTCATTCCTATCAGGTGACATATCGTACACCTCATTGTGAGCTTGAGTTAGGTTTTGCAGTACAGCCTCTCTCTGCTCGCCAGGGAGTTTACGGAACTCTTGCTTCGGCATCTTTGAGGGGAACTTCTTGATTGCCCGCCACGCCGATTTCATCGGTTTCTCGAGGATGTTCGGGATCAGGTACCCCGCCGCCGTCATGCCGCCAAACAAAGCTGGGTCTTGCTCCTCCCCATAGAAGTCTTCACCAGTCATGGCGACCTTCATGAACTCCGCCGCGTCTATAAGCTCTCCGCCTCCTGGTGACATACGTGCAGCTTCGAAAGCCATCTCTGGGGCCGCCTCTGTGGCCCTCTGTTCTGCTATGCGGTCTTTCTCCTGGGTGATGGTCCTAAAGGGGGAGTCACCCGCTCTAAGTATGTCCTCAGACATTTCAGGTGGGGTTATCCCTAGTGACAACCTTGCCATGGTCTCCTCTTCGTCGCTGAGGGCCCTCTGCTGGTTGGTGATCATATCGGGGTCCCCTCCATACGTCGGGATTTCTGACCCCTCCCCCATATCATATTCGTTTAGGTATTGGATCAGGTCCCTCACGTCCAAGCCCTCTATAGGCTGTTCGTCCCCCATCATGCCTCCGTTGAGGTACATAGGGAGTTTCTTCGGGAGCATGCCCTTAGGGCGCCTTTTTTTACTCTTCATGGTTACCCTCTTCTCATTATTCTTATTGCGTCCATCAGCTCTGGGGATATCTGCGGGGGTTGACGTAGGATTTTAAACGCGTTTTGCAATTCTGGGGATACCTGTCTTGGTGCGGGGACCTCCATAGGGACCATGTCCTCTCCTGCGGCGGGTGCTACCTCGGGGTCTTTGTACGTATCCCGTGCTTTACGGTACCTCGAGAGGTATTCATCGAAAGATGCGTTCTTCCCTGGTATGTCGTATCCGCTCTTGAGCTGTTTCTTCAGCCCTGCCCTACCTAGAAAGTGGCTCATGGCCGCGACTTCATCTGGCTTCAGGTTTTTGGACTTGATGTCCCGAGCGTTCCTCAGCAATCCTGGCACCCCAGGTATCTTACCTAGCATACGCATGTCTTGAATCTCTTGCTGCAGCGTTCGGTTCTTGGCGAAGTCAGCCCTAGACACACCTTTCATCTCTGGAAGGTTTTTTATTTCACTGTACAGCTGCTGATATAACCCCGTTGCGGTGCTGTTGGGGTTCATCATGTTCTTACCATACGAAGACTCCACCCCCGATAGAGCATGCAAGAAAGCAGGGTACCAATCTGGCATACTCTTTTTCTTTGGATCCCCTGGACGTCCACCGTTCTGATACTTCAGTCTCATTTTTTTAGAACTTTAATCCTGCCCCCGTTCTCGTTTGTAAAAGTGGGGGACATTAATTGCCTAGCGGTTGGTCGAGGAGAGAAAAACCCTTGTTCAATTGCTTCTGAGATGACGTTACCTGCAGTGCGGCTACCCATAGAAGAATCATATATAAGCTTTTTTACGGCAGCGCTACCAGGTTTTCCAAAACCTTCCTGCTCTAAATATCGAGCCATTCTGAATTCTGGGCTTCCTGGAGTAGGAGTTGACCCTTTTTTTATAGATTCCAACGCGAAGTGACTAGCGTCCTGTGCGTAATCGTTGTAAGCTGGCCCAGACATCTCGAACGGATCGTAGTTTGTGTCGGCAGACCCTCCCCTCCGTTCTATTTGCCCTTTGTTCAATGGGCGTTGCATAGACTTCATGCTTGAAGGGTAATCACGAAAAAAGTCATCTATCCCAAACTCCATCTTGTTTAAGTCACTTATGTAATCAGAAGATGCTTTATCTATTGCCTCGTCAGACATCCCTTTAACATTAACACCAAAGTCTTTCAGGATTGATTTTTTTTCTGCTCTAGACGTCGCCTTTGACCCTAGGTCCGACATTCTTCGGAGATTAAGTAACAAGTCTGGGTCCCCCATCATATCGTCTATGTACTGTGGCCTCCCCAACCCCTGCATTTCAACTCGAGAACCTTGATTGACCAACCCCTGAACTTCCTTCTGCATGGCTTGTCGAGCAGGAGACGATACCGAAGGGGAAGCCTTTATACCCAACCCCAAGTACTTACCGATAGCTTTTGCTGCTGGTGACAGAGCGCGAGCTAAAGGGAAGGCCCCTGCTATGTAATCTGCTGGACCAAATACGTTTTCCACACCCATCCCCAATCTGTTAGGGTCTACTCTGTCTAGGTAGTCCTTAACTGGATCTCCTGGACGTCCACCATTCTGATACTTCAGTCTCATACTGCTAAGATAATGAGTATGAAGACATTAATTATCGCCCAACACACGCGAAATTAGCCACTTGAGGGAAAGACACAGCATCCCCTTGACACACATACTGTAGCGTAGCTCCGTGCAGCCACTAAAGAGTCATAAAAAAAACCCCTAAGGGCTACTTTAAAGCTTAGGTCACAGGACAGGGGCCTACAGCCCCCTGGACGATCAGTGACCTTGAGAATCTCGCATGCGGTTGATGCGAAGTTACACGAAAAAATTGACAAAGTCAACCCCTTTTTAGCTGTTATCTACAATGTTTAAAAAAAAAGCTAGGCGCCAGGGGTCTTAGGACCCTGGCCGAAAGGTTGAAAAGCTGTGAACAGACACCTGAGGGGATTTTACAGACAAGGAGCCCAAAAAAAAGGGGAGAACATTGTAGATGGGGGATTATATATATATGCCCCCGTTACGCAATCGCGCCCGAACCGATTATATAGACCCCCCCCAAACACCTTTTAACGTTTGCGATTTGGAAGTTTCAGGTTTCTGCCGTACACGCGCATCGCGTTCGTTATATGCATGAAGGGAAGCCCCCCTTTGAGTGTGGACAAACCCCCCCATTTCGCACCCTTTCCCACTATCTACCTACACAGGGGGCACACAACCCCCACTAACCCATTGAGAACCAGCACATTACAAACTAATTTGCACCCATTGTGCATTTTCTTTCCCCATTGTTTGGTAGTGTGGAAATGATGTGCGTACATTTGGACTCCGCAGGGATGGAAAGCCACCCACTAAGCGGCACAACGGGCACTCAATGCCGACGAAATAAAAACAAACGAGGACACAACCTTGAGCCTTTCGCCTTACGGCAAAGGCTCACATTAGACACCTTTAAAGGTCACGCAAAGTACCTAAACGGAAACGCGGAAAGACTGAATGCACCCCATACAAACCGAAAGGGGGGTCGGCTTAGTCCATGGGATATGGACATGGGTCAGGGATTAACGGGATGATGGCACGAAAATGCAGGGGGAAAACGCGATATCCATGCGTCAGATTAGTTTGTTATATAGCGCCCATTTCGGCACGTGTTGACCTTTACGACGTCAATGCGTGAAAATGGAGAAAGCGACTATAAGGTAGAGCCCTAGCACACGGCAGAACAGGACCGAACCTTTAAGAATTTATACACCCTTAAAGTAGCGTCCAAAATTGTGTGCTCTGCGTCCAATCAGGTTGAGCGATAATGTCAGCGATTTATAGCGCCCATGACAACGCCATGACACAACCTTGGACCACGACGTGAACCGACGCGTCAAATGCAGTATTTGAGGGCGCGTAGATAAAGGCACTTGCACACGTTGTGCGGCTGGTTCGAGTCCAGCCCTACGCACTAACCCCTTAACCCCCCCTATACCATGGCTAATATTTCCATGTCCGTGACGTTGTCACAACCGCAGACCAATGGTGGCACACTTAGTATCACAAAGCGTCCGCAAACAATCAAGAACCCACGTGATGAGCGTGATGTTCTGCATGCCGTTTCACGCAACATTCAAAAGTTCGCGCACGAAATGGAAAGTCAAGCGCAAAAGTTCAAAGCGAAGTATGGCGCAAGACCGAACACAGCTTTCAAGGCTACAAAACCCATCATCATCAAAGTGACGTTCGATGATGTGGTCGTCGTAGACACAGAAGAATACACATCCAGCGCTGTGATGGAGTACAACCTAACCCTCAAAAAACTCTCAGAAGAAAAGGGACGGGAAATGCTCATGATGTCCTTCGACCTGACACGGATGTTCGCAACACCCATCGTCTTCCAACGCAAGAACGCATGAAGCACAGCGACAACCAAGGGTATGCAGGCAGTGACGTATTCACACAGCCCTTCATGACGGCCCCCTGCCGCAAAATTGTAGGCAAAATATGTCTGGCTGAAAAGCAGGACCCAACACCGCGATACAGACGCAGGGGAAAGGTACCGAACCACGTGATACCAAACGAGGTGAAACGATGGGCGAAACACAAAGACGTCCAGACGCGAACGAACGGACGCGGCGAAACAATCTTGACGCTTGGATGAGCACAAATAGTGGCAGCGGACTACAAGAAACTCCGTTAGCGGGATGATGACGATCTAACCGCGAGGCAGGCAGAACCTGTCAGGCGCACATGGTGGCCCATTGGGGTGGGGGTTCGATTCCCCCTGTGCCACAAACCAAACAAAGTAATTCAAATGGCAAGAAGAACAAAAAAGATTGACGGCTACCAAGGCAAGGTAGATTTTTGGACCGAGCAGTTAGCACTGGCAAAAGAAGGGGGGCAGACTCGCTACCCTATCGAGAGGTGTGAAGAGAGCCTTGCCTACTTCAAGGGCAAGCGGGCGGCCTACATAGCCAAGCACGGGGAAACCACCGAGGCCGATGTCCAGTCCGCTAAGGAGCGGGCCATCAGCAAGTGCAAGGAGCGGTTCGAAGGTCTGAACGAAAGCGAGCGAATGATGCTTGCCAACAAGGTCATCAAGGACGCCACAAAGATTGGCATCAGCGTGAACCAAACGATGGCCTTCCTCAAGGATGCGGGGGTCATGAGCGACACGGAGTTGGTGCATTCCGTAACATTTTAAAGACTACACCACCATGACAGAAAAGTGCCAAACCTGCGAGGGTTACGGGAACATCATCAAGGGTGACGGACCCGACCAAGAAACCATAGACTGCCCCGATTGTGGGTGGTCTCTAGACCCTGACGAATACATCGACCATAAAAAAGCAATGAGATGAGAAAACCACACGCCAACTTCCTGAAAAGCAACCGCAACAATCGTGGCGGCATGACTCAGGCAAGACAACAGGCCATGAAAGACATCACCCGCTACTTGTACGAGGTAGCACC
>PDMX01002322.1_pt1 | contig 12586 bp, 26 predicted proteins | sample 1515501 | NCBI WGS metagenome assembly PDMX01 (sample SAMN07343022, study PRJNA328102) | Marine metagenome, whole genome shotgun sequencing project. | biome: marine; feature: bay; material: water; isolation source: viruses from water sample < 0.22 micron filtered, nuclease treated ...
TTATCTGAAGAGCCCGCGCGGTATGTTATCGCGAGTCCGACTGTTTTTTTTGCGGTAGATGTTTCTACAATTTTTAACATTTAAGACTCCCACTTAACAGCAAAAGCGGGGCGGACAATCCAGGCGCCCTCAAAGACGCGAATTGTGTAACTGGTAACGTCTTCACGCTTTCTAATCTTTTTAAGTTCATCGAGGGGTAGAGGCTCGGCTAATTCGTAAAGGCGGTAGCGGTTGCCGTTTTTAGTAAATTCACTATGAAAAGCGCTTTCATATTCATTAAATAAGTTATTTATAAAATTTGAAACTTTCATTTTTTTTGATCCTTTTAAAGTTTAAGATGTTGGAAGTATAGAATATTATGCGATAGATTACAAGCCAAAAAAAACCCCGCCAAAGCGAGGTTAATTCTTTACAATTTTTATATTACCTTTTTTTCTTTTTAGTGGGATTCATAGCTTCGTCCCAACACTCTTGACCGTAAATTTTTATATAGATCCATTTAAATAAAAACATCTATTTTTTCCACCTTGTAAAACTTATTTCTTTATCCGTCGCGTCATTAAACCCTCTAGCGTACTCATCGCGCTCCGCTTGGGTAAGATTGTAATTCGGCTTAGGTTCGCGGTAACTACCGTCGTAATATTTGTGAGGTTTGTAATCTCTCCTTAACCAATAGTCGGCTTCGCCTCGGGCATAAGGGGTTTTTCTATCTACTTCATAATATTTCATGCTGTCACCTGTTTTACTGTTAAAATTATTTTTTCGTCTACATCAATCAATTTATGATAGGCTTTCTTTTTAGCCTCGGCCAAATTAGAAGCCTCGACTATGAATTGATTGGGGGTTGAATATTCAACTAAATATGTAAAATTGTTTTTAGTCATTATAACCCCTCCATATCTCACATTTGTCACCTTCGTAATCGTTTGCCCAGTTATGAAATTCATTAATCATTTTTGAAATTTTTCTTTCAGAGGAAGAACCAATATTTCCCTTAAACATTTCTCTTATTGTATTTTCTTCTTTTGCACCGAAGTTTTCGTATCCACCTTTTCTTTCCCACTTTCTCATTAGTTGTTTTTTAAAATTTGAGATTACTGAAGCAACCTTCAATTCCTTTATTTCATCTTTAGTCAACATAGTCATTTTTATTCCTCCACTTCATTTTTATAAATATCTACAGTATGATTACAGCCATCAATGCTTTCAAACCTGTTTATTTCGATAGATGTGTAACCTAAATCCTCCATTTCTTGGTCGCTTTCGTCATGAAACAGACACCAAACCTTATCACCACCTATTTTAGATTTTGCGTATTTATTATATTGTTCAGCAATTTTTGAAGCTTGTTTTTTGTTATATGTAATAGTCATTTTTATTCTCCCGTTAATAAGCTTTATGGATTTCGCAACGATATCCTTGCAATTCAACTTCTTTTGCGGCGTCTTGCATTTCCTCGTAAGATTCGGCAGAATCTACAGGCCATAATTCAACACCTAAGATTTTAGTTTTTTGTAAAGTAATTAAGACAAACATTTTTGATTTCTCCAAAAGTTAAAGTTATGTATATTATAGTATACTAATCTATAGGACTAATCAAGTTAAAAACTTCACTCCAATCAAAATCTTTTATTTGATGTAATTTGGGCGTAAATTTTAAGCCCTCCAGTTTAAGATCCATTGCATCAGAACCGTCAAACAAAAAGAGCTGTTGCTCTAGTTTTTTAGTTTTTAATTTCTTTACAAGAACCCAAACGCTTCCATGCCTGTGGTTACATAACCAAGCAACTTGATGCGGGCGTAAGTCCACCGCTTTGCTACTGGTAGCCTTTAATTCAATAAAGTGAAAGTTACCTTTTTCGTCCAATAAAACTACGTCAGGAACACCGGGGGTTGCCCAAGTTTCTAAACGGGTCGCTTGAAAGTTACGCTTCGAGTCCTTCATTCCCTTCTTCATCTTCGTCCATAAGTCGGCTTCTCGCTTTTGAGCGGTTTGAGGAATTTGCCGATCCTGCGGCAGTAACGTCGATAGTGATTGGGGCATAACTTTGTTTAATCTCCTTTAATGCTTTCAAGACTTCATCTTTCGACATGCTATCAATCGATCCTGTCCTAATCTCAGACTTGTTAATATAGATCTGACCTTGCGCTTGTCCTCTTCGGTACTCGGCCTGAACAGCCGCCGAATAAGCTCCATTAGTCAAAGCCATATCTCGAATGGTTTGGAGGTCTTTTAAATGCCTTTGATAATTGACACCAAACTTTTGATCCAACTCAGCTCGATAAGCTTGGATAGCGTTGACAACATGAGGCGAATGATTTGGGTTAGTAAGTTCATAAGCTCTCGTGTGAGCAGAGCTCGCAGGGTAGCCTGCATTTATAGCGGCTTCGCGCATTGTGATTTGACCGTCCTTAGAAACAAGTTCTTTCACAAACAATTCTTGACGTCGTGTCAGAGGTTGGATCTTAGTTCTCTTGGGTCGGCCTTGGGGTTTTGCAGGAATATGGGATTTAGGTAATGCTTTTTTATTAGCCATTTGATTTGTCCAGTTAATCAGAGTTAGATTAACTTTTTAATAACACGCTATTACTTATATAGGAAGAAAAAATAAAAATAAAAAAAAAGAAATTTGAGCCCTTATACGCAATATTGAGATTAAGGCGCCCAAAGGTTACATAAACTCTGGTACGGTTACATATTTGTTTTTGTACTTATGTAACTAAAATCTCTATATATAACATAAGCTTAATTACCAAAGTTACACGGTTACACCAGTTACACCTATTTTACGAAAAAATATTTTTTTTTATTTTTCGCTCTATATATACAAAAGGCGTTTTAATGTAACCGTGATCCGCGGTCTAAGCCCTACGGAGGTAGAGCTCAGGGGGAAAGCTACAGAGTTTTTTGTTTCCGCCGCTTTGTGGAACCCATTCGATTAACCCAGATTTGTTTACGCAGTAGTAAACTTTTTCGGGGTCAGCGTCATAAAGTTCCTCGCTCGTGTCATCCCAACAAGAGCAAACGAGCAATCCATTTTCGACAGTGTAATATGTATCACCTTCTTTGAAGGGGTATTTTTTTGTTACACTTACCATGACTTAAGCCTCCTCATGTTTAAAGTACCCTGTTTCGTGTGCCGCGGCTCGCCAAGCTTGGATCACGTCTGCCTCTTGGACTTCAACGCCTTCGTGAAATGAACCATTCCAAGTTTCGTTTTGAAATTTAACCATCGCAAACTTTAGATGTTCGGCGTCATAATCTAAACCATAATTAGGGGGTTCAGTGTGGGCCTCTTTACCTGTCAGGTCTTTAACAACGAGCCAGAGTTGCCGCGTTGCTTCGGCTATTTCATTTGAATTAATATCGTTAGCTAAGATCTCGATGTTGACAAGGTCTTTCATTATTTTCTTTTTCATTTTGTAATCTAATACTTCAGTCATTTTAATTCCTTTTTAAAGTTATTATTAAATGTTTCACGTGAAACATCTAAAGTACAGCAACAATCTTCTCCCGAAACTGCTATACTATACTTCGTATAGTATAGCACCCTAGGGGGTGGTCAGTAAAGACCCAAAAGTGCGGCACGGTGTCGCACCCTTGGTTAAAATACCTATCTAAAAAGATAGGTAAGGATAGGTTTTTAGTGGATTGACACGTATATAGATTTATGCGACTATGTAGATACGACCGTCATCTTGGTCGAGGTCAGAAAGACCGAATGCTGTTTGAAATCGTTAATAGTAAAAATTGCTTTACGGGTGAAACCGTGAAAGCAAAGCGTATATATGAAAGAAGTTCACATGCTTAATTCAAAACTTAAAAATCAAACTGAAACTAAAGATTGGGTATTGCCAAACGGCTATACTTACCTTGCGATTACCGCGACGAATTACGGAACGTGGTCAAAGGCCAGAGACCCTTTCACAGCGTGTCGTGATGTTTATCGAAGTTTTACAGATACGGGATATACCTCACCCCCTGCACGAAAAGTACCTGTCGTTCTTGTTTACTGTCATGAGGAAACTACGAAAGTTACATCTTGCGGAGGGTATCAATGGGACAACAACTTCCCACCAATACCTGTTGGTTTTTTTGCAATAACACGTTCTTCTATGAGGCCTGCTCGTAAAGACGAGTTTGATGGAACGAACCTTAATTGCGATGATTGGTTAAAAGAAAAATATGCACTGACAAAACCTACTGTGCAGAATCCTTTTGAAAACGCTTAACGACTTAACCTCCGCTTTGGCGGGGGTTTTTTATTGTCCGAAAAACTGGCAAACTCTTTCTGGATCAGGTTTGTCAAATAGATACCAACAGGCGTTGTCTTTGCCTTTGTGTTTACTACCTTCAATCCACTTTACTCTTCCGACTGAAACTATTTTCGTGAGCCGTGATCCGAAGTCCGCGCTTTGTTTAGTGTGGATCCAGTCAGCATCAAACAACAGCCACGTCGGAACTTGATTGGAGAGATGCACTATCAGGGGGTGCAAGATGTTTCTGTTCCACGGCGGGTTAGTAATGGCTATGTCACAGCCTTGGATCTCTAAATCAAAAACGTCACATTCCCCAACGTAATCGATACGGGGTTCGATGTCCGTCATGAGATAGGCGCGGGCCGTGGAATGTGTTTCAATGTGCGTGATAAGTCTGCCGTCTCCTGCACAGGGTTCAGCGAAAAGAACGTCTTCAGGGAGATGCTTTAAAAGCGGGAGAACAGCTTCCAACGGCGTGGGGTAGTAGTCCCGTGGGACGCGGTCGAAGTTGCTTCGTTTACCCAAGGTTTTTAAAGTCCTCGTGGTTTTCGTCAGCTACATAAAACTCCATAAGCCCATTACAATTCGAGCACGTATAAACACTAAACATAGTGTAAGGTCCATCCTCTTCCTCTACATCAAAATCACTATTCCAAATCATTTCGTTTCCGCATGTCAAACAATTTACATTCATTAGTAGTATCCTGAATTATCCATAAGCTCGGGGAAGAGCCCTTCAACGTCTGTGTAGTCGAGCCCGTGTAAGTCCGACCGTAAGTATCCCATAATATCGTCGCGCAGTCCCGTGACCCGTGCGCCGTGTTGCGTGAGCTGAATATCAATATTAAATTTTTCCATGGCCTGCGTAACGTACTCATCGTCTGTTATATCAATATCAATCGTAACCATTGGTCTGCCCCTTATTTATAAAACGTTATAAAGAAGCCCTGCTAAAATTCCAGAAATAATTGCGGTTCGAACATACTTGTTTTTGAATAGGTTTTTTATGGAAGCCGAGGCCCATGCTATGAACTGGTCAACGTAACTTACGGTGAACTCGTCGTACCAAACGTGCTCTTCTCGCGTCCGTCCTAGACTAAAGCGGCCCGTCTGGTTGTAGGTGTAATTAATAACTTTTTCTTTATCCCATGCTTTAATGAACTTCGGGCCGTGGTTCTCAACGCGGGGTATGTGGATGTTTTTCGGAAACGATCCTTCGCGGGTTAATCTATAAATAGTTGGCTTTGCCAGTTGGGTTATCTCGCAAACTTCATCTATTGTTATGTACGTCGGTTTCCACATTTCCATTATTTTTTCCTTTTCCAAAAACTTATTTTTTTCTTAGGGGGTTGCGTATCAAAAATAGTAACTTCTGACATTGTTTTAATTACAACACGGGCTCCGCAGGATAAAAGAGGTTTATCGTTGCCGCCGTAAAGTACGGTCGACGGGCCGTGAATTTCGACGCCGTGTCCATACCGATTGGTCTTTCCTTTTTTAACCGTGATAACAGGTTCATTCGTTCCGTTCTTTTTATTAGCGCGGATCTTGTGCATGTTTACATGTATATAAGTTGGTTTACTCATTAGCTTTGAACATCTATCTTTAAAGAATCTATCCAAAGAACTATTAGTGTAAGCGCTATAATAATTTTAATATCCCAAAGAAAATAAACAATGGTTGCGAGATGCCATATCACGGCTACAGTTATGCTTATTAAAAGGACCGCTCTAAGGATCCAAATAGTTTCTAATTTACTCATACCGTCCCCCATTTCATTTCTTTCCATAAAATTTTTAAAGCTTTATCGTAAGTTATAGCAAACCTAAGTTTCTGGGTTCGAGGCCTCCATTCACCTTCAAGCCCTTTGACCTTACCTCGTTTATGTTTTTCAAAAATATCATCATCAAACAGGTCACTTTTCTTTATCCAAAAATCTTTTTTGGGCGCAGACTTTCCATAAAATTTAAAATTACAAGCGGCATAAATAGTGCCCGCATGTTCCGAACAATCTGCGTAAGATAGAACAGACCTCACAAGACCAGATTTTTTTAATAGTTTAAGACACCTAGAAAGGAACCAACTAGCGGCGTTATGTTCTGATTGTTGTACGTCGGGACGTAACACAAATCTCGATAACTCCCAAAGACCTTTTTGTTCGTTTCTATCTAAACCATACATACCCTTTGCTATTTCAGGCACAGGAAAACCTGTAAAAATACAAAGCCCTACAATATCCATATCCTTATTAAACAACCCGTAATTCTGGCCTGTTTTAAAACCTCTATTACCCTCAGTCTTAGATAAGTAATGATATTTTTTAAGTAAGTCTAAACATTGAATTTTTTCAATATTTTTTATTTTATAATCCGATTTACTCATGACCGTTTTCATGACCGACGGGCGCGGTCGGCGTGCCGTGATCCGTTTTCCATGTATCTACATCAACGTACCACTTACCGTTTCGGGCGCTCTCTTTTACATTAAGATTAATCCACTCGTCCTTACCGCTGTCCTCGCAACTTTGTAACCAAGCCTTCAGAGCCTCACGTTTAATACTAAGCTTACATTTAATCCAATGGGGTGCATTTTCGTTAGGCTTCTTAGCCATCATACCGTCAACAAATATACTCATTTTTTTTATTCCCTTTCCAGATTGACCCCCAGTTAGAGAATCAAAAAAATAACTGGGGGTCAGGGTCCACATGCTAAAACCAGTTGTGTCGAGGAAACTTTAAAACCCCCACGGTCGGTTCATTCTTATTACATAACAGACCTGTATGGGATATGCAACACTTAATCGCATATATTATCAGGTATTTCTGCAAAATTTATATTATCACTTATTGTTAGTTTACATGCAGGGCATTTACGTACCAGTACGCTGTCTGTTTTTTCTTGAACGGACAGAGCATGCATACATGCGGGGCAAGAATTATGCATCAATCTTTGATGCATTAAACCCTCGTTGTGATCTGGTATTTGAACCATTACTTCTCGTTTTTATGACGTTCGAAAACAACACGTAGTTGCCCGCCTATCGTCCGACCTTCTTTTTTAGAAAGCTCTTTAATGTCTTCGTAAACTTCTCTTGGGACAAGTATACTTTTCCACTTTTTTGTATCCATTTTTAACTCCATGGTTGTGATTATCTAGGATGTTATAGGATAATATACAAGAATGCAAGAAAAACCCCCGCCCTTTGAGAAAAAATGAACAAAACTCTAGGGGCGGGGTCGTTGGGGTTATGAAGACCCAACACGGGAGGCTATTTAGCTTCTCCCCATGAAGGTCCAATCTCTACGTCACATTTAGAAGGAACCTCAAGCGGGATAGCATTCTCCATTACATTAGCAACAGCTTTAGCTTCGTCAAGTGTTTTTACTGACATAGCTATTTCGTCATGGATTTGTAGCATAGGAACGATACCTTGTTTGTATAGATCCACCATAGCTTTCTTAGTCATATCAGCGGCGGAAGCTTGTATCAATCTATTCAAAGCTTTGTAAGTGTAAGCGCGTTTAAGGCGTGTTGTTGCGCCGTACTCCCTAACAGCTTCGCGGTAAGGCAAAGCCTTGTTCATGGCAAAGGTATCGGGCTCCCATAAATCAAAACGACACTTGCGACCCAGTAAAGAATGAAGCGAACCTTTCGAAGACTTATCATTGAGTCTATTCATAACTCCTGTCATCAAACCTTTTACGAAAGGAACCCTAGTGTGATACTGTTTCGTAAGCGCTTTAGCTTCGTCAACGGATACATCTAATTGTTCCGACAACTTGTTAACACCCATGCCGTACATCATGCCAAGGTTAATCGTCTTAGCTTGCTTCCGTGGAATGTTAGCCATCTCCGCCACCATTGTATGGAAGTCAGTGTTAGGGTCTTCACTGTAAGCTTTAACAAACTCTTCAGCTCCCTGCAAAGGAACACCACGGGTCTTACCATAAACGTGAGCGTAATGAACCAAGATGCGTGGTTCCTGTTGCGAGAAGTCAATGGCCGCCCACTGTTCTCCCTCTTCAGGTAAAAACAAACTTCTAATCATAGGACCTAGTTCTGGATCTCGAGCAGGGATTTGTTGTAAGTTAGGATTTGACATCGATATACGGCCAGACACGGTTCCGCCGTCATCAGACCTAATCTGGTTGATGTGCGAATGTATACGTCCATCCGCCCTGCAATGCTTCATTATAGTATTTATAAAAGTACCTGACGTTTTGTTTAGGTTTCTAGCTTTGTTAACTAACTGAGCAAGCGGGTGATTATGTTCTTGTAAAAATAGTTTCGTGAACGACGGAGCGCCCTTCTCGGTTCGGGGGTATTGTACGCCCACTTTATCAAAAGCTTTCGATAACGATTGCGCGGCCCATATTTCTACGCTACTTCCGCTAATTCGTTTAATTTCAGCTAGGACTTCTTTTTCTTTTTTAAGTAAGTAGTCTCTGGTTCTTTCAACGCGGTTCGTGTCAATACGAACACCCTTCATAGTCATGTCTACAAGGCACGGTAGTAAATCTAACTCCAAGTTAGCTATGGGCCATAAACCCTCCTGACCTAACTTTACAGAAAAGTAATTATAAAGTTCTAAGGCTAGTTCCGCGTCGCCTTCGGCATAAGGGCCGACATACATGGCAGGCATTTTCCACATCTCTGCTTTTGGATCTACTCCAAATTCTCGGGCCGCGGCTACTAATGCTTTCTCCGACTTCACTTTGTTAAGGTGGTCATAAGATAAAGCGTTCAGACTGTAACTAAAACGATTTTCATCCAACAAGGACGCCAGAACCATTGTGTCTATTATTCTACCATTGACTTGAAAACCCATAGCCTTGATCCAACCCAGATCATATTGAGCGTTGTGCATAATCTTTTCAGCGGGACATTCGAATACTTTTTTAAGCCAACGGTTGACAACCTTTTCGTCAAGGTTTCCCCCTCCGAAGTGTCTAATCGGTATGTAACCCGACCACTCATCTACGGCTATAGCGTAACCAACTACTTCTCCGTCTTTCGTCGCCCACCCCGGCCCATTCTTCTTTAAATTCGGGTCGCGCGTTTCCACGTCAATAGCTATTTTTTTTGCCTTCGTAAGGTCAGGCAACTCTAAAGGTGGAATCCATTCGGATTTGGGAGCAAACATGCTCATCTGTAATTGCGGCACACTATGTCCTATCCGATTAATTGTTCTTTAATATCTGCGAACTCAGCTCCAAGAGCCGTGTACCCTGCTTTATCTACCCATGAATCTTCATGGTCAATACCATTCATTAACCGACACGTTTTAATCCAGTCCATCATAAGAGCAACATGTGAGGGTTCTATATTACCCTTCAAGCCATAACACTCACGAAGTATGATAGTCCAACCATCCGCTATGCGCTTATGGTTGCGAAACGCTGAACCGTAGTCTTGCTCACGCTTACCATTTATTATCTTTTTAGCTTCGTTAAGTATCTGATCTCTATTCATGTTACTCTTTCCGTAGCAGTTAATGGTTTAACAAACGTTAATAAACCTTTACAAATCATAGCTTCTTGCAACGTCTTCTGCATCAACTATGAACAAATTCTGTTTAGCTCTTGTGACCCCAACATAAAATACGCGGTGGGTGTCATCAGGGTGCTGTTGAAACTGGGCGTCGGCGGCGGGTGACAAGTCTGTAAAGATAACAACGTTTTCAGCTTCGCCGCCTTTTGATCCATGTATGGTTGAGGCCGTGATGCGCGGTACGCCGTTGAACTTCTCGCCCCGCCTTAAAAGAGCCGTAACATAAGCTCTATCGGTAGCGGGTAACTTATCCATAGCTTCATTCCAAATACACTCGCTAATGTCTTTAGTTTTATCTTCAACATCAACGGTTTGTATAAGGCCGTGTTCCATAATTAATTGATTAAGGTTAACGAAATCGTCATCATCAAGATGTGGTATTTTTTTAAAACCTCTTACCAACCTACCGCGTATAGACATGTAACTATAAATGATACGTGCTATACGTCCTGTAACCTCATTACCTTTTCTTAATTGCTCCCAACCGTTTACAGCTTCACTTATCTTCTCGCTAATGCTCCGTCGGCCGCGATAATTAAATAGGTATCCATTAGATCTTAAATCATTGGCTACAGGTGTTAATTGATAACCCGCTTGTGAAAGTATCAGCCACTCACCTTCCGACATATCTAATGAATTTACGGTTGTTATTCGAGACACACAACCACGGTCAGACCTAGGCTCATACCGTTTCGGAAAGCGGCTTGTTATTCTTTTAACGACATTCTCAGCAACCTCATGAACGTCGCGTGGAATACGGTAGGATTGAGAAAGTGTTTCGGAGCCGCCCTCCAAGTTGATAAAGTGGTCAACGTCTGCACCCGCCCATCTATAAATAGCTTGGTCGTCATCTCCCGCGCAGTACATCTTTTTAGAACGACTGTCCAACATGTGCGCTATGTCCCACTGGAGCGGGGACAAGTCTTGAGCTTCATCTAAAAAACATAAATCAAATTCAGGGCAAAAGGTAGACCCACCCTTAGCAAAGTTATCTAACATATCCGTGAAGTCGTACAGCTTTAAACTTTCTTTATATTCTTTTAAACACTTACTTACAAAGTTAACTGTATTCCAATCTTGTTCTACATTAGATATGTTATATTGATCTCTAAGTGAAACCTTACGAAGACGGGCTAAGTTTATTAAACCTAGTATTGGATCACTACCCGCTACCATGCTCGGTATATCATCTTCAAAGGACGTGTTCTTTTGGCCGCCCAGTTCAACCCCCATGGCCCTACTTAATTCTTTATAGTTCTGCTCTTGCATAACCTGTTCGGGCCTAATGTCGGACATAGTTAAAGCAAGGCTGTGTAGTGTTCGGAAAAATATTAAATCTTTTTTAGGGTCTAAGTTAAACCTTGCGGCGGCCCTGTCCCGTGCTTCGTTGGCCGCTTTACGTGTAAAAGCAAGAAAGGCTATCCTTTCAGGAGGCGTCCCTTCTTCCAAAGCTCTATCTACCATGTTTAGAAGGGTTGTGGTTTTTCCTGTTCCGGGCGGTCCAAAAATCCTAAACATCTTTGCTTAACTTTTTTATTATCTTAGCGTTTTGTTTTTCGCGTTTATAAATCTGCAAAACACGTTGCTTTGATATACCCCAGTATTTGCCAACAGCCGTCATCGTCATACGGTCGTTATCGACCATCTTAACAATTTCAAGGTCCCGAATGTTTCTCAAATGCATTTCCTCGTTTGTCAAAACGGTGCCTCCTCTTGGCCGCCAAAGGCAGGGGTTTTTAAATCAACATCTCCATTTTCAAAAGCGGGGATTTTCCAAACCCTAACAGCTCTTCCCTTAATTTTAAGAACCATACTGTCGCCATTGATGTCGCGTAATCTTTGCGCAATCTTATGTGATTTATATTCAAAGAACTTATTCTTTTTAAGATAGCTTTCAAAATCTTTAAGTCTAAAGAAAGTAATACCTTCGTCGTCATCGGTCCATGGTCGGCGGAGTAAGATCTCTTCTTTATCTTGCGCCTGTTGTAGGTGGCTACAGAACTCTTCAAGGTAGTCGTAAAACTGTCCACTGATACTAGCGTCCTGAGCTACTTCTATTATAGCGCTTTCATTTTCTCTCATCTCAGTCATTAAGGTACTGATGCGGCTTTCCCATTGCTGTTTAGCAACAGACCTTGGCATAAAGCTTAACTGCTCCATACAAGCCTTTTGAAACATAGGTTGAGACATCAAACCTTCTGTATCAAGTTCCAGTGGTTCTCCGTTCACGTCCATAAACCAAACGGGAGGTGTTGAATTATACTTTCTTAGGTTGGCTATGGTTGCCCCTGCAACAGCCGCTCCAATTCCAAACTTACGTGTTCGGCAAAGTTCTTTGTTGCAGTATGAATTTATAGGTGCGTCGGAGCATTTATAAGCGTAGTCTTTTCTATTCAACTGTTTAGCTACAATATTGACTTCGGGTAGCGGCAAGGGCGGGGAAAGATACTCCATGTTATATCTAAGGATCTCAGACTCCCAACTATCGGGATAAGCCTTTCTAAGATAAACACCTATGTTAAATAGTCCATTGTTCCTTCCGCCTTCGGATATTCTTTGCTTGCACAGCACCTGAAGACAAGGCGGCCCGTCGCGCATTAAATTAGTTTCACCTGTATCAACAATCTGTAGTTTAATAATTTCTTCGGGAGTTTGCGCGTGTGTATCGTAAAGCGTATAAAACTCTTCTAAGGTCGCTGAAGTTCCGTCGTCCAAGAACGCATAGCGTAGACCATTCTCGTGGTCATAGTAGGGTAGGTTTAAAAAGTTACCTGTG
>PDMX01002872.1_pt1 | contig 12507 bp, 10 predicted proteins | sample 1515501 | NCBI WGS metagenome assembly PDMX01 (sample SAMN07343022, study PRJNA328102) | Marine metagenome, whole genome shotgun sequencing project. | biome: marine; feature: bay; material: water; isolation source: viruses from water sample < 0.22 micron filtered, nuclease treated ...
ATGACAATGAAAGAGTTCTTGGGTTTCAAGATCTTTTCAACATCAGCAATTACTGCTGGTAAGAACATGGCATACCATTCAACATCTGTTGGCCTTGGTATTAACTCTGACGTACAGACAGAGATTAACTATGTTCCAGAAAAAGCTGCCCACCTTGCAACCTCAATGATGTCCATGGGTGCTGTTGTTATTGATGACAACGGTGTCTATGAAGTCCTTGACAACAACTAGGAGTAAGAAAAATGGCTTATAGTTCAGCAAACCTTACTCGCATTGGTGGCGCATCAAATGGCGACCTTTGGTTTTACAGTTCAGCAGATGCTATTGCTACTGTAAATACCGAAGGATACTTCAACGATGCGGCAAACATGCTGGGTGTTCGTGATGTTATTATCGTAACAGACACTGCTACCCCAACAACCAGTCTTGTGAATGTTCTTTCAAACACTGGTTCAGTTGTTGATGTGTCAGATGGCACAACAATTGCTGAAACCGATGGTGACTAAAAGGAGTGGGGGGTTTCGGCCCCCCATTATCTAATGCCAACAGTAGCTAATTCAGATATTGATATTGCATCACGCGGCTTGATCCTTATTGGGGCAGAGCCGATTACATCGTTTACAGCTTCAAGTACAGAATCTACTGTTGCAAATGCTATATACGAAGATGTGTTAAGAACAACCATGTGTTCTAGCCGCTGGAGATTTTCAACTAACCAAGCAGAACTAAACTTACTTACCAATGCCCCTACTGGTAGATATGATGTAGCCCATCAGTTACCAGCAGATTTGCTTATGTTGCATGCCGTAACTGTTAGCGATGCTGTTATTGAATACAATATTTACGGCAATAAAGTTTTTAGCAACTCATCATCTAGCGATATATTGATTGCTGATTATACCTTTAGAGCTTTGGAGCCTGACTTTCCATCATACTTTACTCTTGCACTAGAGTTTTCTTTAGGTGCTGCATTTGCATTGTCAATTGCAAGAGATGAAGGATTATCGTCTTTACTTGAAAGAAAAGCATCAGAGCTTTTGCAGCAAGCAAAAACATTAGATAGCCAGCAACAAACAACCCGCAAGCTGGTAACATCGAGGTTCATTACTGAAAGGCGAAGTTAATGGCGAGGATCAGAGTACCGCTAAATAACTTTGTTTATGGTGAAATCAGCGCATCTCTTACAAGTCGTATTGATGCGCCTGTTTATAATCAATCAGGGCAATCAGTCAAAAATGTATTTATACGTTCTGAAGGCGGGATTATAAATCGCCCCGGAACTAAACGCCTTTTTAATTTTTCACAAACATATGATAGCAGCGTTCAACAACAAATACGTCTTGAGCCGTTTGTTTTTTCTAGCGATGAAAAATACATTGTAGCATTTAGCGTGGGTCAGCTTGATATATTTAGAGTTAATACTGATGGTACATATAATTCTAAATCAGCCACAATAACTACTGATACAGATGGCGACAATTTACCGTTTACTGCTACTAATCTAACTCAATTTACATTTGCCCAACAGGGCGATTTTATGTTTATTGCTCATAATGACTTTATGCCACTGGAGCTTGTCCGTACTGGTCTAACATCATTTGAAGTAAGGGTGTTTTCATTTGACACCTCTGTTGATGGCAATAAAGTTTTGCAGCCTTATTATAATTTTCAAGCGGCTAGCGTTACTATTACTCCTAGCCATACAAGCGGAAATAGCAGGACGTTAACTACTAGTGCAGCATATTTTGTATCTGGCATGGTGGGGTCAAGTATTCTTGTAAATAATACGCAATGTACTATTACCTCAGTAACTAGTAGCACTGTAGCTGTTGTTAACATACTTGGCACTATTGAAACCAATCTTGATTTTGATTCTTTAAATACTACTGAAGGATCTAACAAGGTAAGAGTTATAATGCCCGATCATGGTCTTGGGTCTGGCATCAGCGTTACGATTGCTGGTGCTGGTGCGCTTGGCGGTATTAATAATGGCAATATGAATGGCACTAGAACTGTAAGCAAAATTATTGATGTAAATACATTTGAGTATACTGCCGGTGGGTCAGCGTCAGCTACTGCAACTGGCGGTGGAACACCAACAATTAGCAGCACAGCCGCAACAACTGATTGGTATGAGCAATCATATAGTAGCTATAGAGGGTTCCCTGCTGCTATCACATTTCATGAGAATCGTTTGTGGTTTGGCGGCACGCCTTCGCAACCTAGTGGCTTGTGGGCATCGGCAAGTGGCGAGTTCTTTAACTTTGATGTGGGTGATGGCGAGGATTTTGATGGTTTAGATCTTGAGGTTTCTGTTGGTGTAACTAACTTTATACGGCATTTATTTTCTAACAGAGACTTGCAAGTGTTTGCTAATCAGGCTGAATTTTTTATTCCGTCATTTCAGGATGCGCCAGTCACTGCAAGAAATGCAAAAATATCTGAGCAAACACCAATTGGGTCAAGCTTTGTTCGCCCTGTGTCACTAGATGGTGCTACGTTATTTGTACAAGCAACTGGTTCTGCTGTTAGAGAGTATGTGTTTTCAGATACAGAAGGTGCATACATTACAAATATGGCATCTATTTTATCGTCACATTTAATTTCTAACCCAGTGCAAGTTGCTACTGTTAAGGGTTCTTTAAATAGGCCCGGAGCTTATGCGTTCTACCTTATGGATAATGGTGAGTTAACTACATTCTACAGTATTAGAGCCGAACAACGTGCTGGTTGGACAAGGTGGACAACTGAAGGCACATTCCATTCTGTATGCGCTGTTGATGAATCATTGTTCTGTGTAAGCGCAAGAGATGATGGCTCTGGCTCTACAAAATTCTTTTTAGAACAGTTTGATAAAAATTTAAATATGGACTTTAGCAATACATTTTCTGGCACTGCTGGTGTATTTAGCACAAGCGGACATTTTAATAATGGTGCTGTTGTAGATGTAGTAGATGGCACAGAGTATCTTGGTTCATTTACTGTTGCTAACAATGAAATAGATACCAGCTTGGTTAAAGAATCTACTCAAGCACAGATTGGTTATAAGTTTGTGCCAGAGTTAAAGACAATGCCCCTTGATGCAAATGTTCCGGGCGGGCCGTTAACAGGCAGGCCAAGAAAGATAACTAATGTAGTTTTAGATCTTAATGAAACGCTGAGTATTTCGGTTAATGGAACTAATATGATTATTCGTAATGTTACATTTGATCCTTCATCGCCACGGCAAGCATTTACTGGCAAGAAGGAGTTTCGCACCTTGGGTTACAGTAAAGACCCAACGGTAACTATTTCACAAATAGCACCACTTAATATGCAGCTTAATGGCATGGTGGTAGAAGTGGCTTTCCAGTAATGTGGCAAATAGCATTAGCAGCTTTGGCTGTAGGTACAGCAATGAGTGTAGCAGGGGCAGATCAAGAGGCTCGTCAAGAAGGCATTAGACAGGATGAGTTAAAAAGACAGGCTGAAGAAAACAAACTAATGGCTAAGTTAAAAGGCGAACAGCTAGCAACACAACGCTCTCGTGTCTATACAAACTTCTTAAAAGATACATCTGCTATTGCTGGCTTTAATAGACGCGGTGATGACCGATCGTTAAAGGCTGTGCAAAAAGCTGGTAAAGAAAGAACTATAGAAGAGCTATCAACTGTTCGCCTTCAAAGTCTTTTAGCTCAAAGCAGATCTGCGTCACGCATGGCATATGCTGATTTTGAAAAGCAGTCTGCTCAAGATGCTGCATTAATGAGCCAAGTGTCTACATTAGCTGGCAATACATATAAAGCAGCAATGATTATGGATAGCAAATAGGTAATTTATAATGGCTGAAATTAAAGTATTAAGAGGCGAAAGATCTACAGTCGGCCCTGTTGGTATTGTGCAGATGGGTACTGGCGGTGTTCGCGCTGCTCGTCAAATGCAAGAAGCTGGTCAGCGTTTGTTTGAAACAGCATTTACTTATCTTGCATCTGAAGAAAAAAAAGAAGGCGAAAAGGCTGCTGCCAATGCTTCTTTAGGAGCAAGAGATGAAGATGGCAATTGGGTTGTGCCGGAAGTGCCTAGGTCTTTATCTTATGTAGCTAAACAGGCATACGAGCCTATTGCTTTTAAGCGTTACGCTGATTCATTAGCAATTGAAATTGATAAAGAGGCTAATGAATTATCTAAAAAACATAAAAGAGATCCAGAAGGTTTCAATGTAGAGTTTGGAAGTTTTCTTGATGGTCTACAATCAAAATTAAAAGATACGGAATTTGCTGGTGTTGCTGCATCTATTGGCTTAACAAACTCTGTTCAATATCAAAAAGCTTTGTTTAATGATCGGGCTAAGTATGAAGATAGAATGGCTGCTGGTAATGCTCAAATACTATTAAACAAAAAATCTGCTGATCTTGAAGCATTTGCAGCAACTGGCGCATTGATGGCTCCAAAAGATTTGGAAGATATTTTAGAAGAAGGCGCTGCTGCTTATATTGAACATCAAGATTATTTTGGTCTTAACTGGTATTCAGGATTTGAAAAGCAAACACGATTATCTTTTTTAAAAGGAAACTTAACCTATATATCAAACAAGCTAGCTGATTCTGTACAGCCAATAAACCCAGATGCTAAACAGCCTATGTTAGCTGCTGATCTTAGTTATATGTCTTTAGCGTTAGATCAACGCTCAATGGAGGGCATACCTCCATCTGCAAGAAAACGATTAGAAGAAGCTGGCTTTACTGAAGAATACATAACAAATCCGTTATTTAACGCTCTTCATGACCAGCTTTCTAGAGATATTATAACTAAAAAAAATAGAGTAGTAGAACTCCATAACGGTCAAAAAGATATAAGATTAGTGCAAGCCGCTACAGCTAACTTTGGTAATAATGGTGTTGCTTCACAAACAGACGCTGATTTGATTATAAAGTTTTCATCAGTAAACACTGCTGAAAAATTAATAGCTAATCTTAATACTGTTATGATACCGCCAAAAAATGAAGCTGATCGCAAACAGTGGGATCTTCAATTTGGTGCAGTGCATAGCTTATTGTTTGAGAACAGAGGGCCATTACCCACTGTTGCTAAAAACTTTTTTGAAAGTATAGACGGTGCTATGCCACCAGAACAAATACCTGTTGCTGTAGCTATGTATCAGCAAGCCACACAGTTTAATCAAGGCACATATATGGAAACTAAGGTTGATCGCGGTCTTGATAAAAAAACTATAGTAATGTACGAAACGCTTGGTGCTGTTATGGACACGCTTGGCCCTAGTCGCATAGATGAATTTTTACAATCATACAGAGAAACTAACGCAGAAAATATAACTCCTGAAATTCGCAAAGCTAATTTATTAAGAGCCACAGGTGAAAAAAAAGGAACCGCTGATTCTGTTGTAAGAAAATTTGTAATTGATTCGATAGATAGTGACGCTAGTAATGATGAAATAAATTTTTATACACAATATGCAGATGAGTTATTGTTGACTGTAGGGGAAAAAACTACAAGAAACATATTAGAGCAAGCAAGTAAGAAGATATTTAAAGAGAGTGAGTTCCTTCACTCTACTATTGGCAGAAGCAGATTTACACCAGAGCGTGCATATCCTAGCAAAATGGAAATGGATGATTTCAAAGACGCTGTTGGTATGAAGTTGTCTTTAGTTAACTCATCATTAAAGTTAGGTGAGACTGCTTTCTTAGTTCCTGATACACGAGAAGGCACAGCACTTCCTGTTTACAATCTTGTTGATGCTGATAAACGACCAATCATTCATAACGGTAAAATGTTGCAAGTTGGTAATCAGCTTGTGTTATCACGCATGGCTGAGAGGCGTAACATTTCTATTGCTGCATTGCGTCAAGAAGCACAGCTAGCAGAAGATCAATATGTAAGACTTCAAAAAGAAGTTAATAACTCTATGGTTGCATACCCATGACCGATCTTGGACGCAGAGACTTTTTTGTACCTATCCCAGCATCTATTACGGAAGAAACTCCGGTAAGTTGGTATGAAGGGTGGAAGGCTAATGTTGCTTACAACAACATGCCTTTGATTGAATCAGTACAAGAACAGGCTTTGTTTGGAGATCGTGAACGAGATCCTAATCTAAATGTAGCTGCAAACTTAGAAGAAGATTTGCTGCCATATTTTGAAGATCTTGTTACTGCTAAAGATGAAGAGCATTTAGCTTATTTAAAAGAGCGTGCGTATACAGCAATTAATCGTAGGCAAAAAGCTGCTGATGCTCCGTTTACAGCTATGTTAGCTGGCGGCATTACAGATCCTCTAACGGTTGTTTCTTTTATTCCGGGCTTGCAGTTTATTAAAGTTGGTCAGACCTTCGGACAGGCGGTGACAAGAGGTGCTGCTGCGGGTCTGGCCTTTGGCGTTGCATCAGAGGCAAGGCGTGCGCCGTTTGCTGTGGCTGATGAACCATATGAGGCAGCTAGTAACATTGTAGCTGCAACAGCATTTACTGCTGGCTTTGGTGGTTTGATGCGCGGTGCGCCATATGTAAAGCCATTCTTTCAGAGCAGTGCTTCTAAGGCGGGTAGGTTGTTCCGTGGCGAGAAACTTAGTCATGTTTGGAGGGAAACATCAACAGAGCTTGATGATGGCTATACAGCGGCTTCTGGCGGCGATTTTGATACTACTCAAACAAGTTGGATGGGCAGTCCATCACAAATTGTTATGCAACGTAAAGATTTAAATGATGAGATATCAGGATATTTTGCATTAATGTCTTATAATGGTGCTGTATCTACGCAAGGTGCAAGGCGTGGCAAAGCATTTCAGTCTGTATCTCAAGATGCTATCACTTATCAAGGCTCATTTTATAAGTTTGATGAGCAAATGCGTAACTTACACTCACAACAAACGCGAGGCATAAACAAAGCTGCTCGCGTTGCTGGCGTATATAATCCCATGAGTGGTTACAAAGATTGGTTTACAGAAACTTATAAACGCTATGTTAGATCAGAATCTAAAAATCCAGAAACAAGACGCATTGCTATGGATGGCATTAGCGATCAGCAAAAAGAAGCTATTGTTATATTTAAAGACACATTCAAAGCGTTTTCTGATGATATGGAATATTCTGGCCTTACTAAAACAACTGACAAGCTCCGTAAAATTATAGATATAAACAAAGCTGAGTTAGAAAAGAAAACCAAACTGCTTTCTGATATTGAAGCAAGTATTAGGAAAAGCGGCGGTGCTACAGCAAAACAAAACAAAGCATTAAAAGATTTAGATTTTAGACAAGCGCAATTGCGTGATCGTATTGAGTTTTATGAAGGGCAGATAGGCAAACCACTTAGGCAAAACTTTGTTGCACCAATCTTTTATAATAAAGAAATGCTGGCTGACACAACAAATCGTGCTGGATTGGAAAATATATTTGCAGAAGATTTTAAACTGCAACGTATAGCTAATGGCGAAGATGTTGCTGGTGTTGAAGAAGATGCAAAGCGAACACTAAGCCGGATTATGCAAGAAGATGCAGAAGAGCTAATGGATGTTCGAGCAAGTGCAGATAAAGCTGGCAGAATTAAACACCTAAAGCAACGCAAGACAAATATAGATGTAGATAAAATCATTGATTACATACACTTAGATAGTGATTCTATTTACACATATATGGATAGAGTTGGCAGACAAATTTCGTTTGCTAAGAAGTTTGGTGGTCGCAATGTTGATGAGGTCTTAGAAGATCTTGATGACGCAATGATGCGTGCTGGTTTGAATCCTAAAGAACGTATTAGATTAAAAGCAGATTGGTATGGTGACTACGAGCGTGTAATGGGTACATTGCAGCGCAGTCCTGATCGTTATGATAATCAAATAGCTAAAGCTGGCAAAGCATGGACAGGATGGACATTTCTGCCTCTTGCTGGTGTATCTGCAATTACTGACACTGGTTCTATTGTCATGGCTCATGGCATGAAAGATGTTATGCTTGCTGGGTTTGCTGCTACTGACACTGCATTTCTTGGCAAAATTGTTCGAGAAATTCAAAACAGTGGTGAAATGGTAGAGTTAACAAAAAATGTTTTTGCACGAGAGCTGCTTAATGACACGGCTAGAAAAGTACGTCCTAATCTAAATGAACGTATTATTCAACGCGGTAATCAAGTTATGTATACTTTTAACGGCCTTGCACCAATAACATTTGCAGGAAAATTATTAGATCAAATCCTTGTAAATAATAAGTTTATTAAACTATCTCGTAAATGGGCAGATGGTAAGATTTCATTGTATGATCGTGAGTATCTTGCTCGTTATGGCATTGATGAGGATATGGCTAAGTTTATAGCCAAAGCACCTACAAGCAAACATGAACGTATGGACTTTGAGTTTGCTAATACAGATGCATGGCCTCAAGCTACAGCAGCAGAGCGTGATATTATGCGTAAGTATCAAGCGGCATTAGCATCACACGCAAACAATACAATTGTTATGGGGCAGACATTTGATAAGCCATTGATTGTAGACGGTGTTGCTTACTTGCGTGATAACCCATTTTTTCAAGCGCAACGTAAATTGTTTCCAAATTTATTTAAAATAGAAGAGCGTTTGCGTACTGGTAATGAAAACATGGTTCGCATTGAAAGCGGTATGATGTCACTTCCGTTTACGTTTATGAACTTTGCATTTGGCGCAAACAACAAGATACTTGGTGCTATTCGTGATCCTAATAGGCGTTATAGATTGCAAGGTATAGCAGCACTTATTGGTTTGTCTTATACGTCACTAGCAATTAAGAAGCCTGACTATTGGTTTGAAAAACGTAAGACACCAGAAATTATGGCACGCATTATAGACCACTCTGGCGTGTTAGGTATTTACTCTGATCTTGCATATACTGGGCTAAACATAGCTGGCAACTCTGGCATGATTGGTGAGGACTTCCCAATACCACCAAAGTATGTAAGCCCTAATCGCGAAGAGCGTATGATGGACGCATTTGTTGAGCCGTTTGGCGCACCAGCCGGGCTTGGTTTAGATTATGCACGTTCTGTAAGAGACTATTTTAATGGTGACACAACTGATGCATCTGAGCGTATGAGATATGTGCTGCCGTTTCTTGGCTTACCTATGATTAGAGATGATGTGCAAGCATTAATGAACGATTATGGTAGGCGATGATTGTGCGTTGTAGACTGCATTGTTGCTATGATAGGGGATTAGCATGACTATTAATTTGAGCGATAACGATCCGCGAATAAATTACACTGTTGCATCAGGTGTGACGCAAAGTGCCTTTGTTGTTCCATTTGAATTTTTTGATGATGATGATCTTAATGTTTATGTTGCTGATACGCTTAAAACATTAACAACTCATTATACTACATCTGATAATTCGGGTAATACGCAAGCACATACATCTGGCACAACTGGTTATATTCATTTTACTACTGGCAATGAAATAACAGGTGCTTCTGGTGGTACTATAGTAGTTATAACTCGTAACATTGATCTTGATCGCGTTACTGATTTTCCAACATCTGGCCCATTTGATGTAGCTTCACTAAATACAGAACTTGATCGGATGATTGGCATTGCTGCCGATTTAAAAGATGAAGCTGAAAGATCTCTTCGTCTTGAAGATTTTGACACATCTGTATCACTTGTTTTGCCAACAGCCGCGACTAGAGCTTCTAAGTTTCTTGCATTTAATTCAACAGGGGCTGCAATCGCTTCCTCTCAAGGTTCTTGGCAAGGTAATTGGTCAAGCGGTAGAATATATGCTCAAGGTGATCTTATTAAAGATACGTCTACTGGTAGCATTTATATTGCAAATACATCACATACATCTTCTGGTTCTCAGCCTATTACTACAAACACTGATTCTGCAAAATGGGATCAGGTTATTGATGCAACATCAATTACAACATCAGAAACAAACGCAGCTAGCAGCGCAACCGCTGCGGCTGGCAGTGCTACGGCTGCGGCAGCTAGTGCAACAGCGGCAGCATTTTCTGACGATTGGGCAGTCAAAACAGATGGCGTTGTTAACGATGGCGTAACCACAGATTACTCATCAAAAGCGTATGCTATTGGTGGCACTGGTGTAACTGACAGTTCTGGTCGTGGCTCTGCAAAAGAGTGGGCAATAGATACAACAAACACTTGCGATGGTACAGAATTTTCAGCCAAAGAGTATTCTATTGGTACTGGCGACAACACAGGTATGAACACTGGTTCTGCTAAACAGTGGTCTATCGGTGGCGGCACAGGTTTTGATCGTGACACTGCTGTTACTGGGTCTGGTGGTACTGCTGAATACTCAGCTAAGTATTGGGCAAATCAGGCTAAGAATGAAACACAGACGCAGCGTGATGTGTATTACGGAGCATTTACTAATGATGCTGCCGCAGAAGCCTACCAAACAGGTGCTGCACCAACAGGCAATGCTGGCACAGTAGATGCTGGTGATTTGTATTTTGACAGTAGTAACAACATTCTTAGAGTTTATGATGGCACTAACTGGAATAATGCAGCGGCAGACACCACAAGTTTTGCCACTAATGGCTTTAGCATTGCAATGGCGATTGCCTTATAGGAGTTAATAATGGCACAGAATTTTCATAGATATACATTAAACGCAGTAGGCACTGTCGCTGCTGACATACCTGATGGGGCGAACTTTGATAGTGTGGATACGATTGTAGGTATTCACATTGCCAATGTAACGACTAACGCTATCACCGTTGACTGTTATATTAACGATGGCACTAACGACATCCATCTGGTTTTAGGCGCACCCATTGCTGCTGGCGGTGCGCTTCAGATCTTGGATGGAGGAGCAAAAGTTGTCGTTAAGTCTGGTGACAGGCTTTATGTAAAGTCAGACACGGCTGCTTCCGCAGATGTTTGGGTGTCTGTAGTTGATGCAATTAGCACTCCGGTAACATAAGGAATTAACTAATGGCTTACATAGGCAATCAACAGACACAAGGCTTTAGCAGCATCCCTGCCAAGCAAGACTTTACTAATATTACTGGCACTAGCCTGACGCTGACACACGCAGTTGCGAGTGCAGAAGGCATTGACCTTTTTATTAATAATGTCCGGCAGGAGCCTACAACAGCCTATTCTATTGGTAGCGATGGCGTCACAGTAACGCTTACTGGCTCAGTAACAGCAACAGACGATATTTATGTGGTGTACAATTCACTGGCTCTGCAAACAACAGTGCCGCCTGATGCGAGTGTTAGTACAGCTAAGATTATTGATGGCTCTGTTAGCACAGCCAAGATTATTGATGGGTCAGTTACTGCTGCTAAGTTAGCTTCTGGTGTCGCTCAAACGCCGATTAGTGTTGCTGTCCTAAGTCATGTCACGGTTTACAATGGGTATGGTGGTGATCTTACCGCAGGGGCTTGGCGCACACGCCCTTTCAACACTGAACTTGACCCAGATAATATTGTAACTTTATCGGCTAACCAATTTACGTTAGCTGCTGGAACTTACACTATTGATTGGGCTGCTAATGGGTATCGTTGTGAGTATCATGTCACTCAAGTCTATGACATTACTAACAGTGCTACTATTAAATTAGGTATGGCTATGTATGCCAATTCGGCAGCGAGTGTTGCTAATACAAGCACAGGCTCAGTTGTATTTACTATAAGTACAAATACGACTTATGAATTGCAGCAGCAATCTTCTAATACCAAAACCCAAAATGGAATGGGTAATAGCACTACTATGGTAGGTGTTGATGCTACTCATGCGTTTGTAAAAATAACTAAATTGGCATAGGAGGCTGATATGGCTTTATCGAAAATACTACCAGCCGCTTTCAGCACAGGTGCTGTATTGCAAGTTAAACACGCACAATACACTGGCATTGACACTGTTGCTCTAACCAATGAGGTGCCGACAGTTATTCACAGTAATTTGCAAGTTACAATAACGCCATCCAGCGTAAACAGCATAATTAAACTTGAAGGTCAAATCTTTGGCGAACACGGTATCGCTGGGGTTATATATAACCATATGGTTTTCTTTTTTAGAGACACCACCAAACTCGCCGCACCTCAAGCGAGTAACAGAGCCAGTGGTGTAGGCACAATGACAAGAACATATATAGATGCAAACGCAGACAGCACGCCGGAGTTTGGTCACTTTTCTTATTTTGATTCCCCTGCGACTACATCAGCAATTACCTATAAACTTGGGATGATAGTTAATCAATCAGAGACATTCTATATCAACAAGACAGTTGCCGACACTGATTCCACCTCTAATGAAAGAGGTATTTCATTCATCAGCGCAACAGAAATAGCGGGGTAACGATATGCCATATATAGGTAAATCACCTGTGGGCGGTGGGTTCCACAAGCTGGATAACCTGACTGCCTCTGCCACGGCAACCTACGCTTTGACGTTAAATGGCGCAGCATACTTTCCTGAGACTGCTAATCAATTATTGGTCAGTCTCAACGGTGTTATTCAAGCACCACAAGATTCGTTCACCGTATCCGGCAGCAACCTCATCTTTGACAGCGCACT
>PDMX01000775.1_pt1 | contig 12459 bp, 4 predicted proteins | sample 1515501 | NCBI WGS metagenome assembly PDMX01 (sample SAMN07343022, study PRJNA328102) | Marine metagenome, whole genome shotgun sequencing project. | biome: marine; feature: bay; material: water; isolation source: viruses from water sample < 0.22 micron filtered, nuclease treated ...
TGGCCTGCACTACCTTTAGCACCATCATCACCTGCAGTACCTTTAGCACCTTTAGCACCTGCAGTTCCTGCACTACCTTTAGCACCAGCATCCCCTGCAGTACCTTTAGCACCAGCATCACCTGCAGTACCTTTAGCACCTTTAGCACCAGTATCACCTGCAGTACCTTTAAGGCCGTCTTCACCTGTGCTACCTTTAGCACCTTTATCTCCGGGGCCTCCAGGCTCGCCCTTAATTCCGATAGATCCTTTGGCCCCTTCTTTAGACTTTGAAAACGTTTGGAAGGACTCTAGTGTATTAATATTCTCAACATTTATGGAGAAATCAATAAATCCAGTATCTGCAGTAAAGGCAGTAATTGGCCCAAATACAAGAGAGTCCCCTACTATTGAAGGGGTTGCGGCAGTAACATTCGAAGTAGTAGTGCTTACACTAAATTCTTCTGCTCCAGGGGTGCCTACTACAGCACTAAGTTGTGTTCCGCCTCTATAAATTTCAATAGTTGTTCCTGACCCTGTAAAGACAGGATTATTTCCATCTTTATCAGTAGGAACAGTATGTGCAGAGTTAGTATTAACAATAGTAATACCCGATACTGCATCAATGCCAATAATAGAAATTGTATCAAATGCAACCTCAGTTTGATCTCCGTCCGATACACCCACACGAATTTGATTATTAGTAAAGGGAGAGGAAGGAATTGTATACACTTTTGTAGCCGTGCTACTAAAAGTAGTATCATCAGTAAACCCATCCCCTGTAAACTTAAAGAAAGGGGTATCAACATTTTGGGCAGACGCAGTAAGAGTTAGCGTTCCTGTAGGATCTGGAGTTCCGTCAGTGTATACAATAGAGTAGTCAGGAGATGTAAGTTTTACTGCTACAGAGTCCTGACCGGACGAACCTTCTCCGAAGAAACCAACAAGAACAGGAGTTGACCAGTCTGTAGGAGCTGCATCAATAAGATAGGTAGCTTCTTGACTAATAGCAGCTGCAGTAGTCTTCCACAAGTATTTGTTATTAGCAGTAATATCTGAAGCAGAAGTAGACCAGTTATTTCCAGGATTCCCTGTAATAGTTCCAGTTGCAAAAGTATAAGTTACGTCTGTAGTTGGTAGGCTTGGCTGTGTTCCTACATTATTTGTTAAGAAAAGCTCTACAAGTGCCGTATTTATAGCATCCTTTCCAGAAAATATAGCAGGAGTGCTCCACTCGCTGTTAGCAATCTCGTCTGTAAGACCGGAACCGTTTGCACTAGCTGCAACAACCCACAACTGCTGTCCTTGAGAAAGAGTAGGGCCGCTAGGAGTGCTATACCAGTCTTCATCGCCTTCTTCGAATTTTGTAGAACCCTGTGAAGCATCGACTTTACCTGTGGTAAGATCAACGACAGTAGGATCTAACGCACTAGGAGAGGTTGGGTTATTTATTGAAGCTTTGTATAGATATACTAGAGCAGTGCTAGTGCCTGCAGTTCCGCCCTTTGATTTTGCAAAAGTTTGAAACTTAGTAAGAGTAAGATCGCCTCCACCATCTGCAATATCTCCAATAGTAATAGTATATTCTAAATTTTCTTGGTCGTCTGAGCCACTTGCAAATGAATGATTGCCCACGGTTGCAATACTAGTTCCACTTCCTGTGATAGTTCCTTCTGTAATATCGGCATTGTCAACAATTGCAACTCCAAACTGATTAGCTCCTACAGTTCCAGAAGTAAAATCGAAAGCAGCTCCATTCACAAAAACTTCAATAGTAGTTCCTGATCCCGTTATGGCATTATTATACCCTACAAGAGGCTCTCCAGAGGAGTCACATGCAACAGCGTGGGTCTCGTTAGAGAAGGAGAGAAAAACACCAGATCCCCCAGTCTGAACACCAAGTATAGAAATAGAATCTGTAGCAAGAATATCAGCGGCTAAAATAGCGGGAGTCTGAGCTGATTGGTTCCACCCAGAAGGCTTCTCTGCAACCTCAACTTCCATAAGTTTAGTGCCGCCACCGTCAGTTCCAAAACTATCTACAGTAGTGGGCACTACAAAAGGTGCTGTGCTTGTTTCAGCCCACTCCTCTCCCGCTACAGCTTCATATACGGTGCCGTCTATTGTAAATCTATATAGAGGCTCTGTAAAGCTACCTGTAGCTGCAGTTAAATCAATGTCCGAGTCAAGAGATCCTTGGAAAGATGGATTTTCTCCATTAGCGTCATATACTACTGAGTAGTCTTCTGCTGTTAGTTTTACTACTCTCGCAAGGTTTCCGGAGGCTTGCCTACGAAGTCTTACGAAGCTCCATGTAGCCGTTCTCTGTTTTACTATATTATCTGGATCATCTGCCTCTCTAACTACACAGGTTACTGTTATGGCAGTTCCGTCTCCATAAGGTAAGTCATCTGAAGGATCGGCTGTTGCTTCTGTAAATACAACTTTTTCGTATTCTTGCTTAACTCCTCCAGAGGGCAAAACCCCTGTCGGATAGTTTCCTGCTGTAAAGCTAGTATCTACAGTTCCATTTAGATCTGAGCTTGTCCAAGATACTTTAAACTCTGGACTGTCATATCCAATTGCAAGAGCCTTAATAGATAGCTCTGGAGGCTGTTGGTCAGCTTCGTTTAAATCATTATAGAGTAAGTAAGCTGTATCTGAGTCAAGAACTAGCTGTTTTTGAGCTAATAGATTATCGTCTAGTGTATAAAATTGATCGAAAGCAATTAGTCCAGAAACTAAACTTACTGAGCCTAATAAAAAATCCTCTTGTCTAGCGATATTTAGACTATTTTTTTGTGTTGTTTCAGAGGTTATAGTTTCTTGAAATACAGAGTCTATATATAGTTCTGCATTATCTGAAATAAAAGTTACTCTAGCAGCCGCAGTATTAGTAAACCTGATAAAAGAGCCTACTTCTAGCTCGTTTAGAAAGTTCGTCCCGGAGCCCGTCACCTTTGAGGACTGACCATTAATAGTGCAAGTCCCTGTAATATTTGTCCAAGGATTACCATTATCTTCGGTATCTTCAAACATATAAGTGCCAGACTCATCTAGCCTGCGTGACACTAACTTTAAGCAATCAGTAGCCCCATCGCCAACTTCACTGGTATCAACAAAAATATAGGCTACAGGGTTGCCTTCTTCAGTAGTTTCAAACTTCCAAGAATCTGTAGAGTATCCTTTTCGGTTTAAAGTCCAATCGCTAGCACTTCCACTTCCGTTTGCTAAAGTAACATTTACAGTAATACTTGTTCCTGCTACATTAGTTATTAAGCCCTCTAAGTAGTTATTAGCGTTAGCATCGCTAACTATCTTCAGCTCTAAGCCTTCAACATAGCTTGAGTTTGCACCACCGATAATAAAGGTCTTACTGCCAGTGCTTATAGCGTGTGAAGTTGAGGATGTCGAGACAAAAGAAGTTCCCAACATAGAATTTAAAGATTGGCTCAAAGACAAACTATTATTGCTATTGTTTGTTTTAGTGACTCCTAACTGTTGAGGAGGAGCTAAGGTATAATCTTCGCTAGTGAATTGAAAAAGCTGTCCGCCCGATAATCTATCTGCAATTTCAGACCTTGAAGTGCAAGAGCCTCCAGTATATAACTCACCAATTTTAAATGCGTCCGTAGAATTATCTATACCAGTTTGGTGGAACGTCCTAGTATATGGCCCTTTATTTCCTCTAGTAGATATAATTCTTACAGAGAAACGATAAGCTCCCTCAGGAACGCCTATAAATTCTGTAGAAGTTACTCCAGATCTTACGGTGATAGGGCTTTCAATATTGGGAATATTGTGTTTTACTTCATAGTAATCAATAAACTTAAAGTCTTCTGGAGCCTCCCAAAATAATTCTATTTTTCTATTTCGGGCATTAGTATTGTCTATCTCCCTGCTTACTATATAGTTACAGGCAGGAGTTGTATCGCTTTCTGCTAAGAATATATTGTCAGGAACTTCTCCAAGTTCGTAGTCTACTTCTATTGCTACAAATTTTTCGTCGTAATACTCTACTGCACTTAGCGCAAAAATATTAGGACTCTCTTCAGAGATACCCAGAACTCTATACTTTTTCGCAGAATCATAAGTTTCTAAATTATCAGTTACTTCTTTTAATGCCCACACAGATTCTGCGGAAGGATTTGTTTCAAACGTTCCTGAGATAGTTAAGGTGTTTGTGGTTCCCGCAGAGGTAGATACCGGATGCTCCTGCACAAAAGTATACGGCTTCCACCCTACAGAAATTAAAGTTCCCCCTGTTTGGGCAGACCAAGCATTAGAGGCTTTTTCAGCAGTATCTATAGCAGACTCTACTCGTCCAACAGTGCCAGAATCTTCATCAGAATCTACCCACGCTCTTGCTACCCTGTCTCCTTGAGCTACTGTATCTGTTCCTCCGGCCAGTCCTACAATACTTATGCTTGCTCCTAAGTTATATGCAGCAGGCTCTGTTACTATAGTATTTAAAGTATAGGTAGCCACCGAGGACAATGTAACATCTCTATCGAGAGTGATAGTATTATTTGTAGAAGAAGCGGTTCTACCACTTAAAATTTTACCAAATCTGTCAGCATCTTGAACATTTATAATGTCTCCAGGACGCAAATAGGTAGCTTCAAGAGAGGTCTTAAAGCTTACTACTTCTGTTTGGTTTTGTGAAGTCCAAAGCTTCCATCTACCATATCGGATTGCCTGACCTTCTGATGTGCACCCAAAAGCTACAGCATTTAATTTATTAATTCTGCCCTCTTTAACTATAGCATTTCTATCTTCTACAATTAAGGGGACGGGTTGAAAGTTTAAAGAAGGGTCATTCCAAGTTACAATAACTTGATTAGCTTTTGTTCTATTTCCCGCAGTCTGGTATTTAAAGTCTCCTTCTATTACATTTCCTTTTGTAAAAGTATATACAGGATCGCTGGGTGCGTCAAGAATAGGGCTCATTTTACTATCCATCCAGAATAGAATTCCCCTAAATATGGTTGCCATGTCTTTCAGAACTTTGTAGGCTTCGGCGGACTTTGTTAGTAATAGGTTTGCACGAAATCTAGGCTCTACACCTCCGTTACCATCGTCTACTAGCTCATCACAGTATCGGGCTACTCGATAGAGAGAGTATTTATCAATATCTAAGTCACTATCTATAAACTCTCCTAGTCCGTATCTTTTATTAGTTAGTATATCGTGGAATACCCAAGCAGGGTTGTCCGTAAACATTAGTTCCTGTTTAAAGTCTCCTTCCCACCAATCTGCATATTGAGCCTCTGGATTACCAGAACTATCCAATACGTCTGAATACTCTCTTGGAGTATAAGAGGTTGGGACTCTAACAAGTTTACCTCTCATATCATAACTAAGTTTAGGAATAGAACTAAATTGTGTAGAATTAAAACTGATACCTGCGGTAGCCGTGTAAGGATAATATAACTTATCTTTCAAAGTTCCAATAATATTAGTTACAGTGGCGGTGCTGTCTCCTTGGGTATATCGCTCCGCTACCTCTCCTAGGTTTCCTCCATCTATTTTAACAGCGTCTCCGATATGTCGAGTTAGTCTGGCAATTCTAATTTTAAAATCGTAGAAATTACCTCTATCTTTTCTGTATTGGTCAATATCAATAAAATGCTGCCAAGACAATGCGGCCCCAAACTCAGCGCTGTGTGCTACTTGTCCAAAAACAGATTCGTAATCTCCAAAAGCACCTGCTTCCGTATCTTGAAATGCTATATCAATGGAGTAAAGCGCAGTATTTCTAAGATTATCTCCTGTATCACTATCTATAGCCTGTAATCTTCCGTATTTTATTTCGAAAGATATTACGTCTCCCTGTTCTCTAATTAAGTCCTGTTGAAGAGCGGGCCATAGGCTTGTTTGAATTAATACAGGCGCGCTAGCTCCGTCAACGGCATTTGATAAGCCCTCACCATATCTATCAGTAGGAAAAAGACTTATTCCTTCTGTTGTTGCAACACTTTGTTGTAGTTGCTTTAATGTTGTAATCGTAGGCTGAGAACTTACAGGTATATTAGTGCCGCCTCCTGCACCTCCCCACGTTGCTATAGGGTTTTGAAGAGTTGCTCCATTAACGAATTGAACATTTAGATTTTCAACTTTTGCTTCGTCTAGCCCAGGTTGTATTCCTCCTACAATATTTGCGGCACTGCTTCTAGTTATAGTATAGTTATATACTCCACTGTTAGGATTTGGAGATCCTGCGATTATTGTTGCAGTAGTTGAAGTTATTTCTTCTAAGTTTACGCGTGCGAAAAGACGAGCATCAACAACTTGGGTATTGCTAATTATTGGGGCTGTGCCAAAAAAGAGAACATTAGCAGTTCCGTCGCCATTATCTATAATACTAGCAGTAACAGTACTTCCGTCCTGCGCGGTAAGAGTGCCTACAAATAGTCTACTATCTGTGTCTACTCCGAATCCCTCAGTTCCTATAGTCCCATCAAAAGCAGATGCTGTTAAAATAGCTGACCAAGTAGCTCCAATAACTCCTGTAGGCTCATTGTATGTCACTCCAGAAACTGTTGCAGGCGTGTTAAGTATTTCTACAGATAAAGCCGCAATGTTTTGGTCATCATAAGTACCTATCGCGTCTTCTTGAATATCTGAATCAAATGTGCCCGTTCTACTAGCACCGTTGAAAGTAATTTGTCCGTTGAACTGAAAGCTAGATACTACGCCTGGATTTGTTTGTGTAGATGAAAAGTATACCGCATTTTCGGGATCTATAGCTCTTGTATTATTAAAATATACTGAAGCACTTCCTTCAGTTAAACCCCATATGGGGCCCTCACATAAAGCTTCCACCATCTGAATTCTTTGAGTAGTAGAGTATCCGCTATTAGAGGAGTTTGCTCTAAAAAACTCAAAGTTACCAAAGTTTGCGTCTGTCATAAAACCGGTCATAAATATCTCTTATTAATTACCTAAAATAACGCTAGGGCTAAATACAATATTAGCCGGATCAAAGTCTATTTGTCCTACGTCTATATTATTTGTTTGCCCCGGTAGTCGAGGCATAATGGGAAGAAGGGGAATAGTAGTATCTGGAGGAATTCCGCTAGGGCCCCCAGGGGTGGGAGTTCCCTGTGGGTCTGCTCCAAACATACCATTTCCTGATACTCCAAACCCTGGCTCTGTATAGTAAGAATTCTTATTTCTAACATCATAGTCTACTAGCCTTCCTGGAATTCTTAGTCTTCCATATAATACAGGAATAGGGTCTCCCTCTAGTATTGTTTGTCCTGCTCCTTGAAATAAATAGCTAGTGTCCTGAGAAAAATCTGTATCATCAGTTGCGGGATCGGGAGCCATTAATTGAGCAAGTCCTTGTGATGCAAGACCTGAGGCTACTGCGTATGTTAGATATTTCATGAATGCTCCCAGCGTTGGGGCGTAGACAAATAATACAACTGCAGCGACTATTTTTAAAAGTCCTCCTAGCTTACCTCCAGATCCTCCAGGAGTAGGTGATATATACATATCGCCCTCGTTAAAATTCATTAAAAGCTCTGTTTCACTCGTAAGAGGTTTATCTTCTACGCGCATCAAAAAAGCTACGTCGTTATTATGACACTCAATTAAATAAGCCCTAAGCTCAGGACGCTGGCACTCGATAGCTCTAAAAACGTCTCTAAAGTTATCTACGTCTAGTGTAAGCTCTTTTCCGAACTTATCTCCAAGTTCCCCATCGAGATATATTTTACGCTTCATGTCTATATATTCCTACTAAATACTTTATCCAGAAAGGGTATAAACTCTCTCTGCAAGATAATCTATTAACTGCGTGGTGAAAAAATACTTGATTTTCTAAATAAACCCCGCAATGGTTTGGTATGTCTGATTCCACTTGAAATATTAAAACATCATTTTTCTGTGGAGTGTCTACTTTCGTGTGGTTCCAGTTTTTAATATTTGTTTCCGAAAAATAGTTTATTCCTTTTTTGTAAAATAATTCCTCGAACGGCTCTCTTGCGGGTATTTTTATATTTTCTTCCGCTAACCAATCTCTCAAAGCCTCAAAACAATCTTTACTTCCAAAGCTATACTCTCTTCCTATTAAAGGGTAAAAATTCTTTTTTGGTTGAACAATGTTTAAATCCATCTCTGGGTATGAAAATATGTAGTAAGGAATACCTAGAGCATTGCAATTATTAGTGTCTGAGTCAGATGGCTCGTTACTTTGGTTAATGTGATTATGAACTATCCCTACTACATCTGCCCTTTTCTTTATTTCAATATATTCAGTATGAGGTATAAGAAAATCTAAGTCTTCTTCTGCAATATTACTACAAGGAAACCATTTTTTCTTTCCCTTTACTATTCCTATTATGCCACACCCTTCTCGGGGGTATTCTTTTTTAAAGTGTGCTTCTATCTCATCTATCACTTAAACTTTCTCGCTCCTGGGAATCCTCCAAAAGGTAACGGTATGAGTCTGTTCTCCCCGTTAGGGCCTTGAAATCTAATCTTACAAGAGTTTAGTGTTTTTCCACATATATCAATTCTTTTCCAATACCTACTGCCTTCAGTGGGCACAGCATTTACTCCTGTAGGATTTTTGATAGATTCCCATATTTTTATCGCACCTGTAGTGGGGTATTTTATTTTCGTCCCTGCAGGATAGGAGTTTGTAGCTACATATCCGTCAGTAATTCCAGTGATAGTAGTATCATTTATATCAAAAAAATTGAGTTGAGTAGAATCATTTGCATAAGTGCATCCAGACCTCTCATCCCCATAAGTAGCAATTCCTTGGTATGCCCACGAGCAATACTTACCTACCAAAATTCTTCTAGGCAACTTTACCCCTTCTAAGTCAAAAGGAGAAGCTAGCTCATATACTATAGAAACTGCATTTTCTGCTGATATTCTCTCCAGGTTGTAAGACACTTTAGGGAATTCTACTGGCAGGGTCGGGGCCGAAAAAGAGGAGACATCAGACTGCCTATAAGTGTTCTTTAAAAGAGTCTTCCTGTGTGTAATTCTTGAGCCTAAAATATCTTCCGGTTTTGCAATATTTTTAGATAATAATACTGACTGCCAAGTTTCTTCATCCGCCGTTCCATCTGAATTATTGCCAAAAGATCTGCCTAAGCTAACTATATTTGCAATATTTAGAGCAGGCCGATTAGAGGCGCCATCACTTGTATGCTCTACTCCGCTCATAGAAAAAGGAATAGCAACATACTCATTCAGAGAGTTTCCATCTTCTGCTGGAAAATAAATATTATCTACCCCGTCTGCCAGACCACTAACTAGTCTAACGTCAATCGACGTAGAATTAGGTAAAGTTATTTCAATGAACTCTACTAAACTATCGTCTATGGACTGTAACTGAACTGTGTCTATTAAAGTTGTCATTATTAAGGCTCGTAAACTCTTCTAAGTTGGGTTGTTAAACTGTGTATTGTATCTTGGGAATAAGTAGTAGAATACTGCTCTGAAGCTACTTTTATAGTATCATCATTTAATACTACATCAAAATTAGCCCCCGCTTTATTATCTAAAAAAGCAGACAAAACCTCTATCTCATTAGAGGTTCTATTTTTAAACCCAATGGCTATGGTTTCTTTTTTTGGGTTGATTCCAAACTTGACTCTCTGCTCGTATCCATCTCCATAAACTGCGGTGAGAGTATTTATTTTAGTTTCTCGTTGAATACTTCTATCAAATGCAAAGGATCTAGTAGTAGTATTAGTATACCCGGCTCCAAATATTGCTTCTAAAAGAGCAGTATCTTGTATATTAGTAAATAAAGTAGACCCGGACACGTCCTCTACCTTCATAGTTAAAGAATAAGCCGCCATTATGCTACTCCATACGGGCTAAGCATGCCGCCCACTCTTTTTTGATTTTGAAGTTCTGACTGAACAATACCTGCAATTCTTTTTCCAAAGTCAGCAGTGGCTTTAGAGTCTTCTTCTATACTAGTCTCTGAAGTCCCATCATTATTCATAACTACATTTACATTTACATTGTTTTGCTGCATTCCGCCGCCGCTTCCTGCCATTTCTACAGGAATTGACTTGCCATTCGGTAACGGAACTACTGCTTCTGTTCCGTGTAATACTGCAGGATAGCCTCCCTGCGCTCCCTTTGCGATTCCTCCGGCAGAGTATCCCGCCATATTTTTACCAGATCCACTAAATACTCCACCTCTTCTTGCCACTACCCCAAATATGTTACCAGTAGTCTTAATATTTGTAGCTACTGTTAAAGCTATTGTAGCTACTTGCAACAAAGCAGTTACCACCGCTAAAGCTTTAGCTGCTTTTTCATTTCCTGTTAGTGCGGCAACAGTAGCTAGTCCTGCTGTGACCATTGAAGTTGTTCCTAATGCAGTCTTTGCGTTTGCTAAGGTATTTTCTTTTGTTGCTTCTGTTTGGGCTTCTGTAGCTTTTACAATTTCGGGGGAGCCCGCTGCTGCTCCGGCTTTTTCATCTTTTCCTGCTCTTGCTTTTGCTCCGAAAATACCCCCACTTCCTTGAGCTAGCGTAACAAGAACTGGAGTAGTTACTCCCAAGCCTTGTCCATCTAAGCCCCCTCCCAGGTTTGTTATTGCTGAATCTACTGACAGAGGTGACTTACCTGCATTTGCGCCCTGAGCAAGAGCTCCTCCTCCTCCAGTAGGAGACATAAATCCGCCTCCCGTAATAGTTGTTGGAGTGCTTGCCCCTTCTACGCTAGGTTGCTTAAAAAATCTTTGAAACTTAGATAAGAAAGTTCCTGGATCTGCGTCCATAACCTTACCTGTTATAAAACCTACAAATTGCTGAGTAATTTTATCGACAATTACTTTTTGAAAAGCTTTAATAACAGAATCCGCTAGATCCGCAAATGCGTCTTTTAAGTTTTTAGTTCCGTTCAGTATCTCAGTGAAAGCAGAGCTAAATCCATCAGAAAAAGCTTTGGCCGTTGCGGTAAATGCTCTCTCTACAGTGTCCATGTCGGCTAATTCAGTTTTTAAAGATAGCAGTTCTGATTCTAAGATATCTATATCAAGCTTTCCCTGCTCGGCTAGATTTGCGAGTGCTTGTCCCAACGCGCCTCCGGCATTCTTAAATCCTTCTATTCCGTCCTTTCCAAAAACTAAATTCTCGGCACCTAAGCCCTCTCTAATATTTGCCACTCTTTTTAGAGTTTTTGCAAAACCAGAAACATCTGCTGAAGGATCTGCTTCTAACGCGGCATCTTTTAACGCTTGTGCTTCTGCTGCTAAGTATTCGTATTTTGCATCGAGCAACGTATACTCTAATAAAATAGATTGCTGTTTTACTTTAAACTCTGCGTCTGCAAAAGCCTTTTTTCTTGCAAGCTCCTGCTCTGTAGCCGCAATTCGATCTTTAAGAGAGTTTTCGTCTTCATTTAAGAAAGAGAAACGATTTCTACTTCTTGTTCTTGCCGCTTCCTTTAATTCTAAATCAGCACGCTTTTTTAGAATGTCATTTGCTTCTTTTAAATTTGCTACATCTTTTTGAGCAACCTCTAGAGATTCTTTTGCTGCAGCAATATTATCTTTTTCAATTCTATAATTATCAAGAAGTGTATTCTTCTCCTCTGTTTTTAAAGCATTAAGCTCCGCCTGGTAGGCTGCATTAGCTTGTGCGGCTTTTTCTTGATCGGTAAATAGCAACCTATTTTCCGCTATTTGATCTTTTAAAGTCTGTATTTTTGCCCGTCTTACTTGATCCTCTTGCTTAATTTGCGCCTCAACAAAGCCTGCTCCTGCACCAGCCGCCGTATTTATGCGTTTAAGAATCGCTTCTCGCTCTTTTAACACGCCTTTTGACTTAACAAGCCTATCTTCTGTTTTCGTTAATAAGTCGAGATACTGCTCTTGTAAATCAGTAAATTCAACGTCTGTTTTAGGCACACCAATAAAAGATAAGGGCTTTTCTGCATTTAATTTATCTGCTAAAAATTGAGCACGATCTAGAATATCAGGAAACCGCTCTTTTAAGTCTTTTAAATCAATTTCAGGTCTTAGTAAAATATTTCTATCTGTTTCTGTAGACGGTATAAATGATGTAGCGATATCTAAAGTATTAAAGCTTACTGGTTGAGAAACGGCAAGCGCTCCGGCCTGTAATTCTACGCTTGCGTCCTTAAACTCTTTGGCAAATTCTTTATAAGCTCTAATAGCTGGACTAAATTGAGTTCTGTCTTGAGCCTCCAATTTTGCTACTGCGGCGTCAAATTGAGTAAGAGCCTCATTTGCAGATTTTACTCCGCTTTCTAATTTTCTGAAAGGCTCTTCCTTTTTTTCTATTTGATCGATTGTGTCTTGTAAATCGCTTAAACCTTCGGGGTTCTCCAAAAGTTGGTTTATCAAGCTTTTATAACTAGTTTCTATACTTTTAAATGGATTACCTGATCTCTGCAATATAGCAAGATTTTTTGTAAGAACTAATGCAATTTGTTTATTTTCTATCTTTCCAAAGTTTTCGAGAAGAGTATCAAT
>PDMX01011670.1_pt1 | contig 12384 bp, 7 predicted proteins | sample 1515501 | NCBI WGS metagenome assembly PDMX01 (sample SAMN07343022, study PRJNA328102) | Marine metagenome, whole genome shotgun sequencing project. | biome: marine; feature: bay; material: water; isolation source: viruses from water sample < 0.22 micron filtered, nuclease treated ...
CAGTCCGACGAGAAAAAGAATGAGTAATCTAATCGAAATGATTAAACGCCACGAAGGCGTCAAGGCACACGTTTACAGATGTAGCGAGGGCTTTGAAACAATTGGTGTAGGCCGAAACATCTCTGCGTTTGGGTTAGGGTTGTCTCCTGATGAGATTGAGTACCTATTGGCGAACGACATAGAGCGAGTAAAAGGTGAGCTTGCAGACACATACTTTTGGTTTAACGGGCTGAACAAAGCGCGACAGGATGCGATGATTGATATTTGCTTTAACCTCGGCTTGACCAGACTGCGTGGTTTTGTGAAGGCTCTGGAAGCGATGTCGCGTGAGCAGTTTGATGTTGCTGCGGATGAATTTATAGATAGCAAGTGGGCAAAACAAGTTGGCGGGAGGGCAGTGCGAGTCACTGAAATGATTCGATCTGGAGAATATCAGTAATGCCACTACGTAAGCTAACCCTACGTCCCGGTGTAAACAAAGAAGTCACACGTTATGTAGACGAAGAAGGCTGGGCCGACTGCGATAAAGTACGCTTCCGTGCCGGATACCCTGAAAAAATAGGTGGGTGGCAGCAAATATCTGGTAGTACGTTTCTTGGTGTTGCACGTTCTCTATTTAATTGGGTCACGTTAGAAGGCCAGAACTTGCTTGGTGTCGGTACTAATCTCAAGTTTTACATAGAAAAAGGTGGAGAATACTTTGATGTAACACCTGAACGTACGCCGTCTGGTGTGTCTCTTACCAATCCCTTTACAACCGTTTCTGGCTCTACCACTGTCACTGTTACAGATGCCAATGGAGGCTACATAGACGGTGATTTTGTCACGTTTAGTGGGGCATCTGCTGTGGGTGGGCTGACCTTAAATGGTGAGTTTCAGATAACGTACTCTACTGGTAATACTTACACCATACAGTCTAGTAGTGCAGCTTCGTCATCTGCTACTGGTGGAGGCTCCGTAACAGCAAAATATCAGGTAAACATTGGCCCAGAGTTTGTTGTACCTTTAGTTGGTTGGGGTGCTGGTGGGTGGAATGAAGGTACATGGGGTAATGGTTCAACATCTACTGACTCGCTACGTTTATGGAGTCAGGCTAACTTTGGTGAAGATTTAGTATTTGGCGCTCGCGGTAACGGTGTCTACTACTGGGATGCTTCTGGAGGTCTTGAGGCCCGCGCAGTAGCTATATCAGCACTAGGAGGCGCATCCAACACACCCACAAAACAAAACTTCATACTTGTATCCGATGTAAGTCGTTTTGTGTTTTGTTTTGGAGCTAATACGCTAGGTTCTGCGGTACAAGACCCCATGCTTATTCGATGGTCAGACCAAGAAGACGTTACTAACTGGACTCCTAGCGCCACTAATCAGGCGGGTGATCTGCGTCTGTCCAAAGGCTCTGAAATAATAGGTGCGTTGCAGTCTCGCCAAGAGATACTGGTATGGACAAACTCTGCGCTGTACGCATTACAGTATCTAGGCGGTACGATTGTATGGGGATCTCAACTACTTGCAGATAATATCTCTATAGCTTCTCAAAACGCTGCTTCTTTTTCAGATGGAGTCACCTACTGGATGGGGCTTGATTCCTTCTATGTATACGATGGCACCGTCAAAAACCTACCGTGCGATCTAAAACGTCATGTATTCAACGACATAAACCACGAACAGATAGAGCAGGTGTTTGCGGGTACAAACGAGGGGTTTGACGAAGTTTGGTGGTTTTATCCGTCAGCTAGTTCAGTCACTGTAGACAAGTATATTGTGTACAATCATGCACAAGGTATTTGGTATTTTGGTAGTTTAGCTCGCTCTGCGTGGCTTGATACGGGTATTAGGCAGTTCCCTGTTGCGGCTACGTACAGTAACAACTTAGTCACACACGAAGACGGTGTAGATGACAACGAGAGCGGCACGAGAGCAGCTATCACTGCGTTTATAACTTCTGGTGAGTTCGATATAGACGACGGTGACAGGTTCTCATTTATACGCCGAATCTTGCCCGATATAACTTTTGATGGATCTACTGCGGACAGTCCTACAGCTACGCTAGAGCTTCTGCCACTACAATCTTCTGGGTCTGGGTTTAATAGCCCTGCATCAGAGGGTGGGAGCAGTAGTGGCTCTGTCGTAAGGTCTGCAACGGTGCCTGTCGAGAAGTACACTACACAGGTGAATACTAGGGTAAGAGGGCGACAACTCTCTATAAAGGTGCAGTCAGCAGATTTAGGTGTTCAATGGCAGCTTGGGGCACCAAGACTTGATATACGCCCTGACGGGAGGCGATAATGACTACTTACAACTCTATAGCACCACGATTGCCTGACCCTCCAAAGGAGTATACGCAGGCGTCATTTGGGCAGCTTAATAACGTATTGCGTATATACTTTAACCAGCTAGATGAGAGTATAAAAGAAGCAGCCGTTTCCACTGAATCCCAAGCGCAGGTGTGGTTCCTTGGCTAACCAATACAAAAACGCAAAGGTAGATTTGACTACCACTAATGCAACTACGCTGTACACATGCCCAACAGCAAAAACTGCGATTATCAAGTCTATACTCGTGTCAGAAGATTCTGGCAACGCTGATACTATAACGGTAACGCTTACCGATGCTGCTTCTGCGGTGTTCAGTGTATTCAAGGTCAAAGCTGTTGGCGCTAATGCCACAGTAGAACTACTTACTGCGCCTATAGTGGTAGAAGAATCGGAAATACTAAAAGTCACTGCCGCAACCGCTAACAGGTTACACGTTGTAGCCAGCTTGCTGGAGGTTACGTAATGATAGGTAACTTCGGCCCGATAAATTTAGATTTTTCTGGGTTAGGTGGTTTTTTTGATCCTAGTAAGGTACCCAATGCTAGAGATTTTGGTCGATTTGGGTTAGGAGGGTTCCCTGCACCTGTTAGCGTAGCGCCTCCTGTACGTATACCCGCCCCGGCTCCTGTAGCACCTAGACCCGCACCCGTGGCTCCTAAACCAACTTTTACCCCTCCCCCTTTGAAGTATGATCGTATGGGTAGGCCGATAGTTAACAAAATACCGGAATCTGTACTCCCTCCAGAATTCAGGGTTACACCCCCGCCGCCGGTAACACCTAGACCGCAGCCTGTTACACCTACGCCTAGTCCTATAACGAGCCGCCCCCCTGCACCAGTTACACCATCTCGTGCTAGACCTAATCGGTTTCAAGAAGAAGCTGAAGCAGCTAGGAAAGCAGCAGAAAAAGCAGCGGCGGATGCAGCAGCTAGAAAAGCAAAAGCAGAAGCAGATCGTAAAGCTGCAATAGAAGCAGCTAGAAAAGCTAGAGTGGCGGAAGAGCGTAGAGCGGCAGAAAAGGCTGCAAAAGAAGCTGCTGATAGAAAAGCAAAGGCAGAGGCAGAACGTAAAGCAGCAGAAGCGGCTGCTAAAGAACGTGTTGCACCTAAACCTGCACCAGTAACACCACCAAAAAGATCACCAGCGTTACAAAAACGGTTGGATGAAATCAACGCAGAAGCAGAACGTAAAGCAGCAGAAGCGGCAGCTAAGAAACGTGTCGCACCTAAACCTACACCAGTAACACCACCAAACAGAGTAGGTCAGCCTGTAAGTGGCGGTGAGTTTATACCCGAACCTACAGCGGTAGCACCCAAGCCGGTAGCACCCAAGCCGGTAACATCTACTACGCCGGAAAGAGCGCCTACGCTACAAAAACGGTTGGATGAAATCAACGCAGAAGTAGAAAGTAAACGTAAAGCAAAAAGCACTGCTACGGCGACTAGTACAAATAAATCTGTGTCCGCTAAAGATGCCATTCAGGGCTACAAAAATACTCTGTTAGGTGCAGTAAGTAAGAATGTCTACGACACTGTAGACGATGTAGATGAGGTAGATGATTACTACGATAGAGTGTTTAGAAACACTGTCATAGATTCGCTAAATCCTGAAGAAGCCTTTGCCAGACAGATGGAAGCGGAAACAGGTAGTGAGGGCGGCGCTTACGGTGGAAGAAGTTATGCAGAAGCCCCAACTAAACTGAATTTTACGCCAGATCAGTACATATCTGAAGTAGGTGGCCCTGAGTACCTTAAAAGACTGAAAAGTGGTGTAGGCGTAAACAACGACGTAGTTCGATCTGCTTTCAGTACAATCGCTAGTACTAGCGGTGCAGACACTGCGGCAGCGTTGAGTAACTACTATGGGTTTGACATCGTGCCTACCACTGGCACACCGAGCATTAAAGATTTTGGTGGTAACTACGAAACACATACAAACGCTTCGCAAGAGCAAATCTCTGAGTTTCAATCACTTGTAAAGCCTATACTTGCTGAGACCATACCGTATATACAAGCCACTGAAAATGTGGGCTATCAAGACGCACTGCTAGAAGCGTACAAACGAGATCCCATGCTCCAGTCTATGTACGCCAAGTATGGTGTACAGCCCATCCGCCAAACGAAAGACGGGTCTACCTACCTCTATGACCCTATGACTTTCGGTGAAATACGCACCAAAGAAGTAAAAGACAGCTCTATTAAAGACGCGCTAAAAGTTGCTGCTATGGTAGGTCTATCTGTTTTTGGTGGTGGTGCGTTAGCAGGTTCTGGGTTGTTCGGTTCTGCCGCTGCCGCTGGTACTACTGGAGGAGCACTTGGTACCGCCGCCGCTTATGGTACAGCGTCTGCTGGAGTCACCGCGCTTACGGGTGGAGACACTAACGACATTCTAAAATCCTTTGCACTTGGTGGTGTAGGCGGATACGCAAAAGGTCTTGATGCCATAGCAAGCAACGCCGCACTTGCCGCAGAAGGAGCCGCAGCAGGTAGCGAACTAGCATTAGCCGCAAGTGCCGCTGCAAAAACTGCCGATACGTTTGGTAAAGTAGTACAAGGAGCCAAGTTTGTAGACGCTGCGATAGATGGAAATATAGCAGGAGCAGCTATTTCTGCATTTGGCCCCAAATTTACTAAAGCAGCGATGGACAAGATTGGTTTAGACGAGAAGTTTTTAGATGGGTACAACATCAACCAAGACGATGCTGTTGCAGGGCTTGTTAAGACTGAACTTGAGTTAGCGAAAGGCACCGATTTCGGTGATGCCATAGCTAGGGGCTTTGGTGAGTACATCTTAGAAGGCGGCGCACTAGCACCCAGCAACATGAAAACACCTGAGTTTATCAAGAAGATAGGCGATGTTATTAAAGCCTCGGGCAGCATGTTCGACGATGCAATTCTACAGCCTGTTAAGGGCTTTGTAGAAGGTACTGTTGAAGTATTAGGCGATGTAGCAGAGCCTGTGGTTAACGTAATCGAAGACGTGGCAGGTGCGGTGGTAGACAAAGCACCACTTATAGAAGATGCAGCGAGGGCTACAGGAGCGGCAGTAGAAGATATTGTTAAGCCTATAGTCGATCCAATAATTGACGCTGCACCCGTTGTAGAAGATGCAGCGCGGGCAGTGGGGTCTACCGTAGACGATGTAATTATAGAGCCAGTAAAAGAGTTAGTAGAAGACGTGATAGAGGCTGTGCCTAGTGTCGATGTAGACCTACCCAAGGTTGATGTTGACCTACCTGACTTGCCGGACATTAACCTGCCCAAGTTTGATCTACCTACATCTACGTCCACACAAACACCATCGCTACGCACTCCTTCCATCATACGTACCCCCGGCATCATCGAAGAACGGGGCGCTGAGTTGTTTGACCTTGGCAGAGAGCAAGAAAGAAAAGTAGACCCAGTAGAGGCTTACTTGGCTAGTTTGGTTGGTGGTATGGCAAATGGTGGTGCAGTCAGAAGTTCTTATGGTAATCTTAACGAGCTGCTACGTATAGTTGGAGGCAAGTGATGAGCAAATTTGATATTGATGCGTTTATGAGTTCGCTCGGCACACTTGACGTGGGGGCTACTACAGACCCCGACTATAGCTTCGATCCAGAAGACTATCGCACTGATCCAGTGGATTATGACTTTACCGATACGTTTGATACCGATGCGTTTATGGGCATCTTTGATGTAGGTAACGTGGGCGATAGCTATAGCGGTAGCGGGCTTAATTTAGATTTTCTTACTGACCCTGACTCTTATTCCGCTAAATTTGACGATGATGGCTTCAACATAGATTTTCTTGATGATATTTTTGGTACAGATGGCGGCTTCAGTGACGATGTTTTTAGAAAAGATAAACCGAACGCACTTCAACGGCTTGTAGGTGGTCTGCTCGGTGGCTCTGGTGGATCTGGCGGCGGCACTGATATAGCTAGCCTATTAGGCCCACTAGCCCTAACCAGTTTCTTAAAAGACCGTGGTGCATTTGATCCTGATATAGCACCTGTTGGCTATCAAGGCAGCATTCCAGAATATACCGCAATACGAGAACAAGTTACAGGTAGGGATGATACAGACCGTCGCCCCGGCAGTGGTGGTAGACGCTATTTCTCTGACACCATGTACGCTAAAAAGCCTGAAGGTCAGCAGCCTATGTCTGTTGAAGAAGCTCGTGCTGCGGCTAAAGCGCAGGCAGGAGGATTTATGGAGGGCGGTCAGGTGTTAGAAGGCGGCGGCTACTTGCAGGGTGTTTCTGACGGACAAGCAGACCTAGTTCCCGGCGATATAGATGGCGTACAAGAAGCACGATTAAGCCACGGTGAGTATGTGTTGCCTGCCGATTTGGTAGCTATACTGGGTAACGGTAATTCTGATGCAGGTGCCGCAGCACTGGATGACTTTATGTCTTCAGTACGTAAGAAGGCCACAGGCACACCGAAACAACAGAAAAACATCGACGCAGATCAAGTGCTTGCGATGTTATCCAAGAGGATGGCGTAGACTATGAGTGGACTTGAAACAGTAGTAGATCCCAATAGTCCCGTAGGAGAAATTTCCGGCAGTTCACAAGGACTGTCCGAATTCGCTGGCCCATATGTTGGTGAGATGCTTGGTAGAGCACGCGCACTTGCTGATACGCCTTATCAAGCCTACGGTGGCCCACTTACCGCTGGTGCTAGCGGCTTACAAGATATGACCTTTGCTGGTTACGCAGGGTTAGATCCTAACCAACAAACGGGCATAGGTTCTTTCGGTGGTGATATGACTGCCGGGGGTACGTTTGGTTTTGGTAGTGCCGCAGGACAAGGCTACGAGGCAGGATTTACTCCCGGCTCTTTCGATTTATCTGGTATGCAGCAGGGTAAGTTTCAAGACACATACAACCCCACAGCATTCACAGCAAATGCTGCACAGCAGTACATGAACCCCTACCTACAAGCTGCATTAGAGCCACAACTACGCGAAGCCTCTAGGCAGGCAGAAATACAACGTGTTGCTGATGCTGGTAGGTTAACCCGTGCTGGTGCTTTTGGTGGATCTCGTCAAGCCATTATGGAGTCTGAGGGTGGACGTAATTTAGGGCAACAACTTGCCGATATTACCGGCAGGGGTTACTCCGAGGCTTTTGGTCAGGCGCAACAACAGTTCAATACCGAACAGCAACGAGCTATGGCTAACCGTGATGCGCTCATGGGGCAGTTCAATGAACAAGAACGTATGCGCCAGCGTATCGCTGAAGTCGGCGTAGATCAGTTTAATAGAGAAGAAGAAGCGCAAAGACAAGCCGAAGATGCACGTCGTGGTCAGTTTAACGTAGAAGCTGGGCGACTCTCCGAGTTTGATGAACGTCGTAGATCACAAGCAAACGAAGAAGCTCGACGTGAAATAGAGCGACAAGAACGCGAGCGCGAGCAGTTTAACGAGCAAGAACGCCGCAGAATTAATGCGGAAGAGGCTGACCGTCGATACGGCCTTAGTGCGTTACGTGATATGGGTGCGGCAGGCGAACGCCAACGAGGTATTGAGCAAGAAGGTATTACCGCTGATTACTTGCAGTACCAACAAGAACAACAGTACCCATACGAACAACTACAGTTTATGCAATCTATGCTACAAGGTCTGCCAATTACTGCCACATCTCGTCAGTTTGTTGAACCCGGAGGGTTCCAAGACATATCCGGTGGCTTAGGCGGGCTTCTCGCACTACTGCGCGGTATTTAATTATGTTAGACAATCCTCTCAGTCAGATTGAACGTACGAAAGACGCTTATATGGGTAGACCCCAAGAGCTACAAAAACGTGCCAACATGACCAAAGAACTGGTCGATTTGCTTGCCATGCAGCAGCTCAAGAAAGATCTTGATGCAGTAAAGCGCAACCAAGCCATGCAAGCGCAAGGCAACCCTGCGACGATCAAAGATCAAATGCAGCAGGGGCTTATGGGTGAGTACCGCCAACAAGCTGCCAAAGAGATGGGGGTAGGCCCAAGCGAAGCGGATATGGTAGCTCGTGCACAACAGGGTATGCCTCAAGGTGGCCCACGTATGCCACAAGGCGCTCCACAACAGATGCCACAGCAGCCACAAGGTGTTATGAGCCAAGCACGTCCAGTGCAGTTAGCTGGCGGCGGTATTGTTGCGTTTCAAGAAGGTATGAGGGTCGGTGCTCCAGAAAAAGCAGGGCTTTTTAGTCAGTTTAGTTTACCTGATATGGACGCCGTACGTCTTGCCGAAGAGCGTAGAAAAGCTGAGAGGGCCAGAGCTATTGCTGCTGGTGGGGACTACCCAGAAAACATTACCGCTGAAGAAGCCATAAAAGCAATTAATGAAGCCTTGGCTGAACCATCGGTAAAGGCCCGACGTAAAGAAGAGGCTGCTCAAGCTAAAGCTGATGAGAAGTTTGAACTTTCCTCAGAAGATATAACGATGTTAGATGAAGCGATGCGCCCCGCAGAAAGACCGAAAGTCGTACCCCCTGCCGGTGCTGACACTACTGCTGAAGGCATAGCGGGTGCTGGTAGTGAGGGAACATCACCTACATTACTTGACCGAAGGCAGCAGACGCTAGATCAAATAACTTCTATGGCAGAGATTGAACCTTACCAACGGGATCAAGACCTGACAGCGATGCTTAAAAAGCAAATGGCTAGAGACCCCAGTGCAGAGGGCATAGCCGCAATAGAGCGCATTAAAGAGCTATCGGGACTAGAAGAAAGCCGACGTATGCTGGAAGCCCAGCGAGGCCGCTTGAGAGAAGACTATGAATCAGCCGCTCCTTCACGTAGAGATAACTTAATAGACCTACTCACTGCTGGTGGTAGAGGCGGCATTACTGGCGTGGGTGTGCGAGATAGGCAGCTACGTGGAGCAGAAGCTAAACGCCGACAAGAATTTACCGCTGGTTTAGCGAATATAGATAACACTGCTATAGAGCTACAAAAATCGGTAGGCACTTCAGCAGCCAATAACTATGAAACGGCTGCAAAGACCGCTCAAGGGGCAATAAACTCGGCAACGTCTACATTACAACAAGCTGATGCAGCGGGTAGAAGTGACTATGTAGAGCGCGTCAAGCTGAAAATGAGCAGTAAACAGAGTCTTATGTCTCACCTAGAAAACCTGAGTAGAGACGAACAGGCAGCGGCAAGAGCCGCCTTAGATAGGGAGCAAATTGATTCTAACAACGCTCTTGGCGTATTAAGAGCCTCCGAACTGTCTATAAGTCAAGCATCAGAGCGTATGAGAAAGCGCGAAGAAGACATAAAAGCTACGTATAGAATGGCTATATTCGGCGCACAAGACGACCCCGTAAAACTTGCAGAGGTAGAAGAAGATATTAGAGAAGCGGTAACTCTTGCTAATGCAAACGATATTACCCTGATACAAGGCGCAAATAATCGGCTACAAGAAGCGTCGAGGGTACTTAGTGGACAAGGAGCAAGCACAGAAACGGCAGAACTTGACGCTGAACAGTCCGCCGCTCTTAGTAGGGCTGGAACATAAACCGTGGCGAGGGCTTCAATAGCCAGAATAAAAGAGGCTATACAAGTATTAGAAGCTCGTGGCGACATGGCTGGAGCTACTGCATTACGTAGAAGCCTGCCTGCTGCACCCGCACGACAGCCTAGCTTCTTAGATGAAGCAGAAGAAATACGCGCTGACGTACGTAGGCGTAGAGAAGAGCGCCTAGCCGCACAAACTCCCGAACCCCGCGAAACCGGCATATTCGAGGACATCACCTCTGGATTCGGTGCGGGTGCCGTTGGTGTAGGTGAGATGGCTGCGCTTGGCCTTGCTGCCCCATTGGAAGAAGAAAGCGAACTTGCTGCAAGAGAGAAGATACAGTCTATTGCTGAGTCCTTCCGTCCTGAAGGCGGAGACCCAGAATCTGTTACCTACAAACTAAGCTCCGCGCTTGGGTCTATAGCGGGCCTTGCTGCCGTGCCTGTTGCTGCGGGTCTAGCTGGTGCCCCCGGCGCTGTAGGTCTAGGTCTTGGTGCGCTTGCTGCTGGTGCTGCCGGTACTGGTGAAGCAAGTGAACGTGCCCGTGCGGCTGAAGCTACCGAAGAAGAACGTGGAAGCGCCGCCTTGCGGGGTACAGCAATCGGCCTGTTGGATATTCTACCCATTACGCGGGTAGTTAAGTTTGCCGACATGCCCAAGCTAGAAGCACTACTAGACAAGATACCGCCTGATAAGGTCGAGACCATAGGTGAACGCATTTACAGCGCAGGTATAACGGGTGGTGCAGAAGCCGCGCAGGAAGCTGCATCCAACATACTGCAAAACCTTAATGAACAAGAGTACAACGCTGCTGCTCAGACATTTGGTGGCACCGCAGAAGAAGCCGCACTGGGTGGTGGAGCAGGTGCCATCTTGCAGGGACTTGTTGATCTATTTGCTCCACGACGAGCAGGCAAAACCGTTGGTGATGCTGTTGAAGAGACTGATGTACCGGCAGGCACTCAACTTGAACTGTTTGATGACGCAGAAAGGCGCACTCCTGAGATAGATGAAGTCATAGACGACATAGATCAGGAAGAGCGAGACAGGCTGTTTGAGGAAGAACGTGCCGCTGAAGCAAGTCCTGACCAGTTACCGCTGCCGGGGCTAGAGCCAGAACGTATTGGGCCACAGTTACAGGGGTTACCTGCGCCCGAAGGTGAGACTATTGCTGGTGAGACGTTAGCTATAACTCCAGAAGGTGAGGTGTTAGGTAGACAAGAAGCCTTAGACCGAACCAACTTACGTGACAGAGAACAACAGATCACTGAAGAGCCAGTATCTGACGAAGTGCGGACAGGTAGAGAACGTGCTGAGATTGCCCAGCGAGAACAGCCTGACCTATTTCCGACTGAACTTGCTGTAGCAAAAGAAACCGCCGTAGAACCAGAAGCCGTACCTGCACCTGAAACACGTCCTGTCACAGAAGAAGACCTTACTACCGCCGGTTTCGCGCCGAATGCTGCCGTGCGTAAACGTGTTATAGGTAAAGACTTAGACGACCCAGAAGTTCGGGTTGAGCTAACTAACGAAGCTAACCGGCTAAAATCTCAAAAGGTTCGGCGTGGTGTTACCCGATTGTTAGAAGGAGTGCCTAGTGAGCAACGTGATCTACCTACCCCACCCAAAAGAAAACCTGTTGCAGAAAGAGATCGAACAGGCGATGCGGTTGATTTACAAGGCGTGGGAATCCCAGCAAGCGGTCAAGATCCCGTGGCAACTGATACACCTGACAGAACAGCAGTGGGAGATGTTGGAAGAAGCGTTGGACGACCTGTTACTGGAGCGAGAACAGAGCCAACTGCATTAGCAGAGCCAACTGCACCTTCTCCTCGTGAACTAAGAGTCGAGATAGCTGATGCTAGGCGTGCAGTGGTAGAAGCAGAACAGGCGTTAGCGACAAGGCCAACACAAGCAAATCAGCGCAGCCTAAACAGAGCAGAAAAGCAGTTTCGGAACGTGCTTGCGGCAGGTATCAACGCCAATAAGCAACTCCCTGATGTAGATGTAGAAGTAGTACCTCAAGAGACTGTAGAGCTACAACGTCGCGCACAGCAGGCTATGCCAGCCACCGCCGAAACTACACCTACTGTAGAAGAAGTTTTAGCGAAGGAACCCACACCCGCCCCGGTAGAACCCGTCGTAGAGGAATCCACGGCAGATGTAGACGCACGCACCCCCCAACAGGTCAAGGCAGACAATCAAAGTCTACTAGCAGAACGCCGTGCAGAAAGAGATAAGCTCGTAAAGGAAGAGGGTTTAAGCAAGGCAGAAGCCATGCGAATAGCATCTGAGCAGGTTCTTTACGCACCGCCTAGCAGTTCTTCAGATGTACTAACTGCGCCACTGCCCGACCCTGTAAAACGTGCCGTACGTAAGAATGAGTTACGCCGCGCTCTGTTAGAACTGTCTGACAAGTCAGGAGATAAGTTTATATCTCGCATAGCAAAGAAACTGTCTGACTTTACTGGTGATACTAGAGTGGTTACAGCTACAGCCGCTCAACTAGGCACTCGTGGTGGGTTGCAGGTTGACGGGTTGTTCTCTCCAAAAGACAACACGATAATACTGGAT
>PDMX01008805.1_pt1 | contig 12254 bp, 8 predicted proteins | sample 1515501 | NCBI WGS metagenome assembly PDMX01 (sample SAMN07343022, study PRJNA328102) | Marine metagenome, whole genome shotgun sequencing project. | biome: marine; feature: bay; material: water; isolation source: viruses from water sample < 0.22 micron filtered, nuclease treated ...
ACGCTACAGTTAAGGCAAAACTTACTATTCAAAGTTGGAGTGACACGGCTATTGTCGTCAACATGTGTGGAGGTGGGCTACCTTCAGGAACCAATTATGTTGTAGTAACAAATGCGTCAGGAGGACGATCAAATTTATACTCCTTTACACTGAACTTTACAGGTCAGCCCACTGATTATAGAGGCGTCTTCTCCAGTACTGGAGGATCTAACCTATTAGACACAGATCATTATTGGACATTTAACAACAGCATTACTGATTTGGTAGGTAGCCAGAACTTGACAGCCACGGGCACAACATACGCCGCGACTCAACTCTGCCAATTATTGGGCAGTTCAGGTCTGACCGATGCTAGAACAGATCATTGGGATGCACCTACAGGTGTATCGACCATCGGCAACCAAGGGACTATTCACTGCGTAGCGGGATGGTTTAGTGTAAATTCTATTCAAGGACCGCCCTGTGTCATCTTCTCTGAGTATGACACAACCGAACAATTCTCGATTTTGTTGGGGTATGGAAACACACTCTTATTTGATTGCTCTACCTCCACAACTGCCCTACAGCTTTACTCAGATGTGATTATCGACCTTGATCGTCCTTATCATGTCATGGCGAAGTTCGATAACGGGACAGGAAAGTTCGAGGCATTCCTTGATGGGATACCTGTAACTACTTCTCTCAATGCTTCGGATTTTTCTGACATTGGCACACTACCTGCACGATCTCAGGTTGAGTGGGGATCAGACAGAGCAGACACGGGTATTGGGGGACAAGCACTTACTTTGGCGTCCTCTACCAATATGAACTTTGCATCGTGGGCGATCTGGAGTGGTAACTACTTGCCGAACGAAGCAGAGACGCGAGTAGATATGTTTGGGCGAGGCACTCTAGCGAATGCCACAATCACCAATCAAACTGGTCTGAATGCCCTGAACAACAGCACAGTCGGTACCGCAAATAGTTTCCCTGCGGGAATTATAATAACAGGCAACGGTACAATCAATCTTGAAGGCACCAATATTATTTTTGACGATTTATTAAGTGTAGATATAGTATATACAGGAACAGGAACGGTCAACTTTACTAATACCGGTACAACAAATGCTGAAACGTTTATCTGTACTTCAGGAGGCACAGTAAATATTATTAACAACTTTAATGTTACTTTTACCGGCGCAGAAAATAATACAGAAATAAGGATTTTTGATGCCGGTACAATTACAGAAGCTGATGGTATAGAAAACACCAGCGGCGATTTTGTTGCTAGTTTAGTGGCGGGTACTTATGATGTAAGAATAGTAAGTATTGATTTTAAGATAAGAGAAATTAAAAATTTACAGGTATCCCAAGACTTTACTTTCCAAGTAGATCAGTTTATAGATCGAGTATACGAGAACCCAGCATAATGCCTATTTCATTTAGTAACAGTTCAGCCGTAGGATTTGATAATGCCACAACAGGTACTATCTCTATTACTGCGGCAGAGAATGATCTCGTTTTACTCCTTCTTACTAGTGATGGTGACACAGGGACGGGAACACCTTCTTTCGAGACCCCCAATATTTGGACTCAACTTGTCGCCCCGATTACTGACGCAGGCGGCACTAACGTTGGCGCAGTTTATTATCGTGTTTGGCAGACAGGTGATGACGCCAGTCAAACAATTACTTTAGGTGGGGGTGAAAGAGCATTAGCGATGGCGGCTGTGTATCAAGGGGTAGATACGACAGACCCTATTGACTCCACTGCGGTTGATGCGAATAACGCCTCATCTACTAGCTTAGTTATGCCAACGAACTATACGCCTACTGTAGACAACTGCATGGTGGTCGGATTCCTCGCACTAGAATCAGGTAACGCTGGAAACCCTGTTATTACAACGTGGCCAACAGGCACGGGAACTTTTAACGAAAGGCGAGATAACATTGGTGGACCACCCGGTACTGGTTCCGGCTCCGCTTCGGGTGCGTTTGCAGATTGGTTACAAACAACTGCGGGGAGTATGGGAGCCACTCCTACCTGTACAACTTCTGGGGGCACTACCACTTATGTTGGCATGTGGATTGCGCTACAAGAAGATCCCAATGCGCTAAGTATTTCCAGCATCTCTGACAACACACTTGAGATTGGTCAGACAGGTCTTGTTCTTAGTGGCGCAAACTTCGGTGGCACTCAGGGAACTGGTAAGGTAGAAATAGGCGATTCATTAGACTATAGCAATGCAACGCTTGTTGAACAGACTGTAACGTCGTGGGGTGATACTTCAATTACCTTTAATTTTATTCGAAACGACGGCTCTACTTATTTACCTCAAGGCGATCTATATGTTTACGTCACAAATGGCTCAGGTAGTCGAACTCAGATTCAAGTAAGCTTTGGGCGAGTCTCGTATCTTGACTCTATTGAGGCAGACATTGGGGGTCGTCAGCCAGACTTTCTTCATATAATGAGTGGAAGTCTGTTAGACACTTATGGCGGTTTTAACCTTAGCCAATCGGCGGGTAGTACTGTGTATTCAGGTACTGGGCTGTGTAGAGACACGGATCAGTCGTGGCAGGCAAACGCGACAAACGCCAAAGTAGAAATAGCAAACGGAATCTATCACAACATTACAGTGACACACGGTCAACGATATGTGTTCGGGTGGATTAGGTTCCCCAACCAGTACAACACACCGACTCTTTTCTTCGAAGAAGGGGGTGGTGTAAACAACTTATATCTCGCACTAGGGTTTGGTGGTCGTCTATTGGCGAATTATGCCGATAGTAACCAAGATGGCGGTATTGGTACACAGGCAATTAGCGACTTCAACCTGTCTCCTAATAGAACATATCACATAGCATTTCAATTTGATCTTACTTTAGGTTCTCCCAACAACTTCTTTAAATGCTTTATTGATGGTGTTGAGCAAAATTTAGACTCTCTCGAAGTTGCTAGTGGCAGTATTCAGAATGTCACTGTTCAATCCACTCACAGTGGTGACTATGGTTACGGTGCGAGTAACGGTAACTTGGATACAGGCGGTACTGATATCAACTACCCCGCCGCAGTGAACGCCTTGTTTAACTTCTGGGGTAGTTATTGTCCCAGTGCGAACGGCAGAACTACAGGTAACCCACCTACAGCCGCACAGATACGCAATACGTTTTTTGAAAAAGGTGTAAGGACTGTCGATACCATCTTCACTGACAGTCAGACAAATATGCAGGCAAGTGTCGTTTCGACCGTGGATAACACAGACTACGGTGACGTCCCTGCGGGAGTTTTGGTAGAGCGTGTTTCGGGCGGTGGTAACCTTGCGCTCACAATGAATAATGTTGAATTTTCAAATAGAGCCTCAATTCATGTCTTGTTTTTAGGAACATCAGGTGAGACCTTAACCATTACTAATGCAGGAGGCGGGGTACTGCAATCAAAATGCGAAGCTCCATATGGCGGCTCGGTTGTGGTTAATAATACAAATAACGTAACTCTTACGAATATTGAGTCTGGTAGCACAGTATTTGTGTTCGACGGGCCTAATCCAACAGATAGCGTAATTGCATCCACCCAATCGTCTAGCGGAGATTTTTCATTCTCAACGGTAGAAACAACTGGCACCATCGTTATAGTAACACTAAATAAAAGGGTTATTAGACGCGAAGGAGTTAGTTTTTCAGGGGCTTCTGTTGTAATACCCATTACACAAGACAATGATTTTGTATACGAGAATCCATAATGAGTAGTGGACCTAACTTTAGACTAGCTGTGGCAACTCGAGGTTTTCGAGGAGGAGGTCTTGGAACTCGTTATGTTGATGAGCAATTAACAACTTATAGTTTTAGTAATGCTGTTTCAGTAGCTTTGTCACAAGATACATATTCTGTTGCTGTAGACTCACATCAAAGTGTTACAGCAAATATTGAAGTGCAGTCATTTACTGCTGATATTTATGAGGTAGACTAATGGCTTTTACTGCGTATAATTTTCCAAATCAAGTTAGGGGCGACACTTGGTTGTTTGAAATTACTATTCGAGATGAGAATAATGTAAATCTTGACGTAACTTCAAATGAGTATTGGCTAACTCTCAAGTCTGATATAAATCAAACCGACGAGCAAGCTGCCCTTCAATTGGGACCAATTACGGGAGGCGCAAATGGACTTGTAACAATTTCTGCGACCCCGCTACAGACTGACATATCTATAGGTAGCTATAACTATGACTTTCAAGAAGTTACAGCTACAGGCAAAGTAAATACGCTTTTAATAGGTAAATTAAAAGTTGTAAAAGATATTACCCTTACAAATACATATGTAGGCGGTGATAATAGTGTAGTAACTACCTCTACTTCTGGAACTGCCGTGTATTCTGGAGAGACAACAACAACATCTCAAACAGAAATATTTTTTAGAACTACTACAGATGGAACTCTAGGAATTACAGAAAACGCCTCTTTAGCTTTCGATGCTTTAATTTCTGGAAAAGATACTGTAACAAATGAGTCGTGCGCCTTTCAGATTAATGGAGTAGCAGAAAGAGATGGCAGCGTCTCAAGAATTATAGGAAGTGCCGGTAAGTTTATACTTGGAACTGAAAATGCCGCATTTGATGCCGACATTGAAGTTGATGATACAAACAACGCACTTAGAGTTTTAGTCACAGCCGCTTCTACCAGCAGAACGGTTTGGTCAGCTAAAGTTGACTACACAGAGGTATATTACTAATGTCTTTTAAATTCGATTACCAAAATGGAAAACTATCTATTAACGGTGAAGACGTAATTTCAACGGGAGGAAATGTTCTCTCTTCGAAAGTTGCTGTAACGCCATATAATACGATAACCGCTACAGATTTGCAGGACGCTCTTGAGCAGCTTGCAGATCAAAGTTTTCGAGGCGAATCTACTCCTACAGGTAATAATATAGAAGAAGGAGATCTTTGGTATAATACAACAAACGAAAATTTTTATATTTATAGAGAAACATCGTCTAATGTTTTTCAATGGGTCCCAGTAGCACTGGGTACTGGAAACTCGGATACTTTAGACGGAGGGGCTTTTTAGCCTAAATAGGATTATACAATGACCCAGATTATTAAAATCAAAAGAAGTTCAAGTGCCGCATCCCCATCTACACTACAGAACGGAGAATTAGCTTACTCTTCAAACAGCGACTATCTTTATATTGGTAGGCCTGGAGGAGGGACAGGTGATATTGACGTTATTGGTGGTAAAGCATACATTGATATGCTTGAGGGCAGCTCTGCTGTTCCGAATAACCTAATTATTGAAAATAGCGCAACAGTAGGGGGACACGTAGAACTGCGAGAAGCTACGAATAACGGTTCAAACTATGTTCGAGTAAAATCTCCCAATTCTGTTACTGCAAATCTCACGCTTACTCTGCCTGCGACAGTATCAGACGGTCAGTTTTTGACTACAGATGGCTCAGGTAATTTGTCATTTGCTGCAATTCCTTCTGGCTCTTTCACTATTAGTGACAATCAAGGAACTCCGAATACTGATACGTTTACTACAGGTCAAACACTGACTTTTAGTGGTGGCTCAGGAATTACTACTACAATTTCAGATAATGATGTAGATATTGTTAATGACGGTGTTCTTGATATTACTACTAGCAGTGGTCTTTCTACTAATACGAGTGCCACTGGGTCAGTAAGTATTACAAACACGGGTGTAACAGCATTTACAAGCGGAACAGGCCTGTCAACTAATACAAGTGCTACTGGAGCAGTAAGTGTAACAAACACAGATCGCGGCAGTGTTCAGAATATTTTTAAAACCGTTGCAGTTTCGGGTCAAACAAGCGTAACAGCCGCAAGTAATACGGATACTCTTACTTTTGCAGAAAGTGGGGGTATTACAATAACTACTTCTGGCTCTACTGTTACTATTGATTCCGCAGATACTAACGATGATGTTAGTGTTGGAAACTTAGAAGCTCGACTGCCTCAAATAGATACTGCAACTACTTTAGGTAATGGAGTAACTATGACTGCTGGAGGAAACTTCGTAGTTACTGGCGATCTTACTGTAAATGGAACGCAAACAATTCTAAATACTGAGACTCTTACTGTAGATGATAATTTAATTGTTTTAAATAATAATGCTACAGGAACTCCTGCCGCTAACCAAGACGCAGGTATTGAGATTGAACGAGGCGACTCTACAAATGTTCAACTATTATGGGACGAGAGCGCGACTCGATGGAGTTTTACAAATGACGGCTCCACATTCTACAATATTCCAGTATCTACAGAGTATGATGCTTATACGAGCTGGACTGTAGGAGACGGAACAAATACCGAAGCAGTAACTTCTGGGTTCAGTCTTACTTTTGACGCAAATACCTTTAGCTACACTGCCGGTACTAATACTGTAGCAATTACTACGCTTGACGGCGGCACCTACTCGTGATAACTCGCATTACAATAGTCAAAGAAGTTGATAGGGCTATTGCTAAAGCATTTCCTGTAAAAATAGTGGTGAAAAAGAGACTTAGATGACAACGATTAAATTAAAAAGATCCTCCTCTACGGGCGTAACTCCTAGCACTAGTGATTTAGAGCTGGGTGAACTTGCCGTAAATACATTTGACGGAAAATTATTCTTAAAAAAGAATGACGGGTCTGATAGTATCGTAGAATTTAACCCTACTTCTGCAACTGGCTCTAATATTGTTGTAAATGACTCAAGTGGTACAAGTAGTTCTGCTCTCTTAGTAGACTATAATGTATCCGGAGATACTCCTGAACTTACAGGAGATATACTTAAAAGAGGGCTGTTTATTGATGTAGATTCTAGTGCTAATATGGGCACTACGGATAACGAACATCGCCTTTACGGTGGGTATATTGATGTTAGAAATACTGGAGACAGCGATATAGTTAATGGCTTGCGAGTATTTCAGCAAAATAATCATACTGCAGGAACTACCACTATATCTAGGGGTGTTGCTAGTGAACTAACTAATCAAGCTAGTGGCACAGGAACTGTAACTGATATTTATGGATTCTATGGAGTTACTAACCAATCTTCTGTAAATGCAGTTAATGAAATAGCAGGATTAAAACTTCAAACAAATGCTATATCTACAGGAACAGGCGGTGGAACAACCCTTGCTGGAGCAGATATAGAAGTTCAAAGAAACGGCGGTGCCTATACAAACGCTTATGGGATAAAAGTTCTTCTTGATGACAATAATAATAATTCAGACGCTCCTGCCGTAACAAATTCATACCTAATTCACGCTTCTTATGAAGGCCCTACTATGGCCACTAATGACTGGGGTTTATATTTGCCAGATACAGGAGCAACTAACTTCTTTGGTGGTCCCGTTGAACTTGACGGCGTCGTTGACATAACAAATACAACTGCACCCTCGGCCATTGACACTAATGCCGCTTTGAAAGTTGCTGGAGGTATGACAGTTCAAAGCTGGACATTCTTCAATATCGCAGGATCAAATGTTGTTTACGATGCAGATTCTTCTGCTCGACAAGTTTTTGATATTCGAAGAAACAATCTGAATCAATGGTATTTAACACTTGACGCAGACGGAGATTTAACGTTTGACGCTAATAATACTAATAATGCAACTGGAGTAGTAAATTTTTCTGCTCCTGTTAAGTTTCTTGAGCAAATTCAAGGCGAAGTTAATATAAATGTAGCTGGAACAAATCTCCTTCTCGATAGTGACTCTAGCACTAGGCAGACTATTGATTGGAGACAAAATGATGTAAATTATTGGTATTTAAATCTAACCGCAGACGGCAATTTAGAGTTTGAACCAAACCCCACGAATAATACTACGCCTAGATTTGATATAGAGTCTCGAGCATATTTAATAGAAACAGTAGATGTAGTAAATAGTAGCTCTCTTACTGAAAATATGGGTCTTACTGTTAATACTGATTTAAGCGGGAACACTGCTTTAACGGCTGATAGGATTGGATATGGTATTTATGTAGACTTAGATTCGGATTTCGATAACAGCAATTCTAATGGTAACGATTTATGGGTTACAGGAATACGCTCAGATACAAGAGTTAGTACTCCTCATGAGTATGTTCGAGGTATGAGATCATTTACTCAAGTCAACCATTCATCGGGTAATGTTTTTGATTTGACTGCTTGTAGAAGTCAAGCAGTGTTTAACGGTAGCGGAACAGCAGACGTTACTCAAATATATGGAGCTTTAAACGAGGCCACTCATAACAGTAGTATAGATATTACAGGTGATATGTACGGTATGCGAAATACCGTAACTTTGTTTACTTCTTCAGGCGGAGCAAATGATCTTTATGGTACTTTCTCCGAGACTCAATTTAGCGGTAATACTGTAAATGATATTTATGGTGTGTATTCCCTTATAGATAACAATGGAACAGGAGGAAATGCTACAGGGAATGCTTATGGGTTGTATGTAAGGTATGAGGGCGGTCTTCCCGCTACAGGCGCAAACAAAAACTACGGATTATATATTAACGACAATATAGGTATGGAAAACTTTGTAGGAGGGGATCTTACTACTTTTTCTGATGATATTAGGGTAGAAGGCGATACGATTCAAAATTGTGCGGGGGGTCAATTTGTCTTTGATTCAGACACCGCTACTCGAACAATAATGCGGTTTGATCAAAATGATCTTCGTCAATGGTTTTGGACAATTGATAACCTAGGCGGGCTTGCTTTTGAGAATGATTCTACTAACAACCCTAATGGCGAAATTCAGTTCTACTCAAAAGTTAAAAATAGAAGCACTTTTACTAACACTGGCGATATTTTAGGTCTTACTGCAAATAAGTTTGAGGTAATTAAGCACAGCCAAACGAATCTTGTGTATACTGCCAATACTGTTACTGGTAGTGACGGGGCTTTCTTTGACTTCGAAGCTGGTGAAACAATAGATATTAGAGGCAGCACAAATAATAATGGTCAGTACACCATACAATCTATTGGCGATAGCGGAGGAGATACAAATAACGTTCTTACTATTACTGCCAACTCATTTACAGCGGAAACTGATACTGCTTCTGGCTTCATTACGCAAGAAAAATTAGGCATATCATACGACAATGATGCTGTTGCTCTCAGCTTATATATTAATACTGCGGGGGACGAAACAAGTATTAATCAGTTTCCTGATAGCTACGGCTTTAACGCACATTTCTCTAGTGGCTCTTTTTCGTCTTTCGCTCACAGAAGGGATTTTACATTACATAAATCAGAAAGTGCGAATGCTACAAAGGGTGGTTTATGGGTTCAGGAGTATAATTCCAGCACTGGAGATCAGCTAGGCTTTGATCGAATTTTTACAGATAGCTACGGAGGAATCGCCGAAGTTACTGCGAACGGAAACACAACTACGAATGATATTACTGTAGGATCTCTAACGTCTACGAATCACGGTAGTATAGATGGGGTGGAGATAGGCCTTGCTGGAGGCACAACTTCAGTAACTAACGTAGCAATAGGATATCCTTCAGGAGTTGGTCGCCCGTTAGAGCAGTTTACGAGTGCAAACAATATTGCGATTGGTTACGAAGCGTCCGAAAATAATGTCAATGGATATGAGTGTGTAGCAATTGGAAGAGGTGCCCTGCAAGATAATATTAGTGGGCAGAGAAATACTGCTCTTGGACATCAGGCTCTTCGAGACAATGGAACTGGAGGCGGAAATTCCTTCGGCAACACAGCAATTGGGTGGCAAGCATCTCTTAACAATACTACTGGTAATAATAATGTTTCTTTAGGGTATGCGGCACTTACAGCAGCCACTACTGCGAGCAATAATACAGCGATCGGGTTTAGAGCTTTAGATACTGCTGGCATAGGAAATGATAATACAGCAGTAGGTTATAACTGTCTAACTACTCTGTCTTCTGGAGCACAAAATGTTGTTGTTGGCTCTGGAGCCGGAACCACCCTTACGGGAGGATCAAATAATACAGTTTTAGGCTACAATGCTGAGCCGAGCAGTGCTACTGCTTCGAATGAAATAACTCTTGGTGACGGAAATGTAACATCGTTTAGGGTGCCAGGATTAGATTTTGAAATAAATACTAATGGCAGGGTAGGTATTTCAACTGACACTCCCACAGCACCTCTTCACGTAAACGATAATGATGGTATACGAGTCGGCACGACGAACTTTGACTTAAGGTTTAAAGCTAACTATGCTCCTGCTGTTGCAGTTGGAGGATCTACTGCAGCAGGTATTATCACTACGAGTGGAACAAGTAGCGGCGCCGCACACGTAGGTGTGGAGATTCCCGCAAATGATAGTAATGATGGCTTTTATGTAATAACAGATTCAGACTTAGACGGAACTCCCGATACTGTAGCACTTAAAATAAATGCAGCAGGGAGTCTCGGTATAGGGACTACCACCTTTAACGACAGCTACAAAACTACTATCGAAGGTTCCGACCAAGAGACTGCAAACTTAACAGACACAGGAACTCACGGCGCTACGCTGTTCCTCAGAGCTACAGGTGAAGACGTAGGCAGTGGCGGTGCGGTTGCGTTCGGCACGACTAACGGAAATAAGCGACCTTTTGCGGCTATCAAAGGACTTGTAGTTGATGGCACAACTAACTCAGTCGGTGACTTGGCGTTTTCCACTAGAGATACGACGTCCGCCACAGCACTTACGGAGCGTATGCGGCTTAAACAAAATGGTCGATTGGGCTTAGGCACCAATGATCCTCAAGAAGCACTTCATGTCTCAGGCAATATTCGAGTAAACAATAGCCAAGAATTTAGAACGACTGATACTGGTGGAAGTGCTCGTACAATCATGCGGGTAAACAATTCTAATGAATTGGAATATGGATGGAGTGGTGCAGGTCCTGTCAAGTTTATGGGCGGTGGGTCATATACGGAGAGAATGCGTATCGACACATCGGGCAATGTCATTGTTCCTGGGGGAGTAACGCTAGGCACCTCGGTCGGCGTGTATTCGGCTGCGAACACGCTAGAAGACTACGAAGAAGGCACTTGGACTCCTAGCTATTTTATGAGCACTACTGATTTTACAAGTATTACAATGGACACTTTATCTGCTACCTACACTAAAATTGGTGATATTGTAATGATTCAAGGCTGGATACGAACAGATGCAGTAGACGCAACAGGTGCAGCAGGACAGTTACGTATCAGTGGGCTACCTTTCGCAATATCAGGATACGGAGCGATATCTATTGGTAGATCTGAAGGTTGGACAAATAATATCTGGCATTGTCAGCTCGTAGGCGGTGAAACAGATATAAGACTTTATAAGAGAACTTCCTTGTCTGGTCAAGATAATATAATGACAGATGCGGATATGATAACAGGAACTAGCGCGAATAGAAATAACTTAGTATTCGCAGGACAATATAGGACAACAGCATAATGGCACTAACAAAAGAAATAGTAACAAGTAAAATAGAGGTAGTAAATTTAGAGGCTACACCTATAGTTCAAGTAAGAGAACTGACTCGTATTACCGAAGATGAAATAGTAATCTCTGAAAGTTTTCGCAGATATACACTCAGTCAGGGAGAAGACATTTCTTCTCAACCTACTATGGTTCAATCCGTATGTAACGCAGTTTGGACATAAAAAAAGGGGCTTATTCAGCCCCTTCCTCGTTCTCTTCTAGTTCTACTCTCTGAGATTTAGCTTCTAGTTGAATCTTAGCGATAAGCCCCATAGATACCTTTGCAGGTAGTTCTCCTAGGGCTCCAAGAATAGTATTAGCTTCTTGTAGAGTAAAGTTGAATGTTAAAGTTTCTTCTTCCATTATAATAATTTCCTATTTAAAAATGTCTTGCCAGTTACCTGTGGTACTAGCTCTTGAATATTCGGTAGCACGGTTTTCAAAAAAGTTGGCGTGCTCAACTGCGTTTAACATATAGTCTAGCCAGGGCAGAGGGTTCTCTTCGCTTCCAAAGATTTTCTTCATACCGAGTCCTAGTAGTCTTCGATCCGCAATGTATCGAATATACTCTTTTACCTCCTGAGCAGTTAAGTCCGGCACATCCGCACCTTCAAAACAAAGATCAATGAAAGCATCTTCTAGCTCTACTGTGCGCTCTGCTGCACAATAAATCTCATACTTTAACTCATCATTCCATAACTCAGGATTCTCCGAAATAAACGTTCGGAATAACTGTGACATACCCTCTACGTGCAGAGTTTCGTCTCGAATTGACCAAGTAACAATTTGCCCCATACCCTTCATCAAGTTGTGACGAGGGAAGTT
>PDMX01011095.1_pt1 | contig 12063 bp, 9 predicted proteins | sample 1515501 | NCBI WGS metagenome assembly PDMX01 (sample SAMN07343022, study PRJNA328102) | Marine metagenome, whole genome shotgun sequencing project. | biome: marine; feature: bay; material: water; isolation source: viruses from water sample < 0.22 micron filtered, nuclease treated ...
TAAACTATGGCACATTTTGCAAAAATAGTAGATGGAATCGTAACAGAAGTTATTGTAGCTGAACAAGATTTTATAGATGAATGGAAGTCAGGCGAAACATGGGTTCAAACATCATATAACACTTTACGAGGTGTTCATACTGATGGTGGTACTGCATTAAGAGGAAACTTTGCGGGAATAGGTATGGTCTACGATAGTGTAAAAGACAAATTCTATCATTCACAACCTTATTTAAGTTGGACTCTAAATGAAACAACATGGGTTTGGGAAGCTCCTTTGTCTGATCCAGGAGATGATGATACTCGTTATGAATGGAATGAAGAAGCATATCAAGCAGATAATTCTACTGGTTGGGAACTAATAGGGGATTAACCTTGCATCAACGCCCAATAATAACAAATGAAGATTTTATACAAACATGGCACATACCAGAAGGTATTTGTGATGGCATTTTAGAATATTTTGAAAAAAATGAAAAATTGCGTATGAACGGGGTTTGTATAGAGGAAGGTAAAGGAGGGGTAATAGAAAAAGATGCGAAAGAATCAACTGACATCTCCATTAGTCCAAGTAATATGAATCAACCTTTTATGGATTATCGTATAGAACTACAAAAATGTTTAAATGAATATATAAAGATATATCCACATATAAATCTCATGAATAAATTTGATGTAGTTGAAAGTTATAATATTCAACACTATCCAGTAGGTGGAGGATTCAAAGTAGAGCATTGTGAAAGAGACGGTACTTTTAGTAAAAATATTAAAAGATGCTTAGTATTTATGACATATTTAAATGATTTAGATGATGGTGGTACTAAATTTATTTACCAAAATAGAATAATAAAGGCACAAAAAGGCAAGACTGTTATTTTTCCAGTTGATTGGACACATACTCATGTTAGTCAAATATCAAATACAAAAGAGAAAACTATAGTTACTGGTTGGTATAGTTATTTATGGGATTCGTAAAATGTTAGATGGTTCTTTAAATGCACTACACCCCTATTGGGTTTTTAAAAATGAATTAAATTCAGAGTGTTGTGAAAAAATAATTAATTATGGAAAAAAGAAATGGGAAGTAGCTAAGGTAGGTAGCATTGGACTAGACCCCGAAAAATCTAAAATTAATAAAGATATAAGAATTACAAAAGTAGCTTGGTGCAATGAACAATGGCTTTTTGATATTGTTTGGCACTACGTTAATGTAGCTAATAAAAATTCTAATTGGAACTTTCAAATAGATGCATGTGAAGCTATGCAAATAACAAAATACGAAACAAAAGGTCATTACGACTTTCATCAAGATGGTAATGGTTTTACTAGATTTGAAGCACCAGACAACAAATTTATTAATGGTAAAACAAGAAAATTATCTATGACAATTGTATTAAATGAAAATTACGAAGGTGGTGAGTTTGAGTTTTTTGATGATAAAATAGAAATAAAAGAAAAAAAGGGAACTATTATAGTTTTCCCTTCATATTTAGTTCACAGAGTTAAGCCAGTAGTTAAAGGAACAAGATATTCTTTAGTTGTTTGGTTTTGTGGAGAACCATTTAAATAAGAAGTGCAAATGCCATTAACAAGTTTAAAATTTAGACCAGGAATAAACAGAGAAATAACTTCGTACTCTAACGAGGGTGGTTTTTTTGACTGTGAAAAAGTGAGATTTTATAGTCCCTTTCCAGAAAAAATAGGTGGTTGGGTTAAACAATCTAGTAACACTTATTTAGGGACAGCAAGAGCATTACATAATTGGATTGCAATAGATGGTTCTAATTATATGGGTGTTGGAACACAGTTGAAATACTATATAGAAGAAGGTGGTTCTTTTTCAGATATAACACCAATTCGTAAAACATCTACAAACTCTGTTACTTTTTCTGGTGCAAATGGTTCTTCTAGTGTGACTGTTACTGATAGTTCTCATGGTGCTGTTGTAGATGACTTTGTTACTTTTGCAGGTGCCGTTAGTTTAGGTGGTTTAATAACAGCAGAAGTTTTAAATCAAGAATATCAAATAGCCTCAATAACCAATGCTAATAGTTTTGTTATTGTAGCAAAAGACACTAGTGGTAATACTGTGACAGCTAATGGTTCTGACACTGGAAATGGTGGATCTGGTGGAGATGCTTCTTATCAAATTAATGTTGGGTTGGACACAGCAGTAGGTGGAAATGGTTGGGGAGCAGGTGGATTCAGTGGAGTAAACGCAGATCTGTCAACTTTTGGTTGGGGAGAAGCTGCTGACTCTGGAACAACATCAACTGTTCGTGTTTGGTCGCATGATAATTTTGGTGAAGACTTACTTATTAATCCAAGAGATGGTGGTATATTTTATTGGGATAAAACCAACGGTACTGGTTCACGAGCCGTGGCTCTCTCTTCTTTAGCTGGGGCTTCTGATACTCCAATAGTCGCTAAACAAGTAATGGTGTCTGACATTGACAGACATTTTATTGCATTTGGTGCTAATACTCTGGGAACCACGGTCCAAGATCCATTGTTAATACGTTTTGGTTCTCAAGAATCTTTAACTGATTTTACGCCTACCGCAACAAACACTGCTGGAGATTTAAGATTAAGTAGTGGATCTAAGTTTGTCCAAGCAGTAGAGACTAAACAACAAATACTAATTTTTACAGACAGAAGTTTGTTTTCTATGAGATTTATAGGTCCTCCATTTACTTTTGGACTACAAGAGCTTTCAAAGAATATTACTATAGCTAGTTCAAAGGCAGCAGTAGCCGTTGATGAAAGTGTTTTGTGGATGGGCAATGAAAATTTTTATGCTTATTCTGGTGGAGTAGCTCAACAAATACCATGTACTGTTCGTGATAAAATCTTTTTAGATTTTAATCAAACTCAAAAAGACAAAGTAGTTTCTGGTGTAAATTCTCAGTGGAGTGAGATCTGGTGGTTTTATCCATCTGCTGATAGTGAAGAAAATAATAAATATGTTATTTTTAATTATGCTAATAAATCATGGTACTATGGAACATTATCAAGAACAGCTTGGCATGATCGAGGAGTGAGACAATATCCTCTCGCAGCTGGTTCTCAATATTTATATGAACACGAGAATGGTAACGATGATGACGGTTCTCCTATGACTGCATCAGTTGAGTCAAGTCAGTTAGATATAGGAGACGGCTATCAGTTTAATTTTATTAGACAATTAATACCAGATATTACTTTTGAAGGATCTACATCAAGCACTGGAAATCCAAATGCTACATTTACATTGCAGGCAAGAAATGGACCTGGAAGTACATATGACACAAATTCTTCTGGGCAATCGACTAGAACAGCAACAACTCCTGTAGAACAATTTACAGATGTTGTTGATGTGAGGCTTAGAGGAAGATCATTTAGTTTAAAATTAGAATCTACGGATCAAGGGGTGGCTTGGAAACTTGGTACTCCTCGTGTCGATATGAGACCAGATGGAAGAAGATAATGTTAATTAATGCAATACCTCAGTATATTCAAAATATAACAAATGCAAAAGCAGATTTAACGGGAACTGGTGTGGTTACTTTGTATACAGCACCTAGTGGAGCAGAGTTTAATTCATCTGTTATTAACTCAATTTTAGTTTCAGAAGATTCTGGTAATGCAGACACAGTAACCGTAACACTTACAAATGGTAGCGATGTTTTCAGTTTATTTAAAGTTGCAGCAGTAGGTGCAAACGCTACAGTCGAATTATTAACACATAGTCTTGTCTTACAAGGTGGTGAAATATTAAAAGTTCAAGCAGCGACAGGCAATAGATTACATGTTATAGCAAGTATACAAGAATATGCACAAAACAGAAGTACAACAGCGTTATAGGATTGAAAAATAAACGATTAATTGGTAGTATAGACTATGGGTATTTTTAAGAACATCACTAAGACACTAAAGAAAGCTGCCCCGATTATCGGAGCAGGTATTGGTATGTACTTTGGTGGTCCAATGGGGGCTTCAATTGGATCGGGTATTGGTTCTCTTGCAGCTGGTCAAGACACAGAACAAGCTTTATTAAATGCAGCACTTGCAGGTGGTACTGCGTATATGAGTGGGTATGGTAAAGGTTTTGAAAAATTACCTGCGTCCACTGGAAGCATGAGTAATATATCGGGTCCAGAAATGATGATGAATCAAACAACCACAACTCCCGTTTCAGCAATACAACAAGCTGGTGGTAGTGGAGTTTTAAATCAAATAGGTGATTTTGTAAAAGACAACAAAGCATTAACTGCTGGTATAGCAGGTTTAAGTTTAGCAGGTTTAGCAGGTGGCGAAGAAGAACAAAAAACTGGTCAAAAAATGCCTGCTTACCCAGTAGGTAAAACTAGACTAGGGTATGGACGAATTGGCGATAAGATGTATAATTTAGATGATGAAGATGAGCGTAGACAATACTTTGAAGACAATAGAAAAAGACAAAATGATGAGGATGATGTAGGTATTATGGCAGCAGCAGGAGGCGAAGTTGAAGGACCTGGAACAGGAACATCCGATTCTGTTCCTGCTAGATTATCAGACGGTGAGTTTGTTTTAACTGCAAAAGCAGTTCGTGGTGCAGGCGGTGGAGATAGAAATGTCGGTGCTGCAAGAATGTATGACATGATGTCACAATTAGAAGGAGCCGCATAATGGCAGATCCACAACAAGTTAAACAAGAACAAATTGTAAGGTTAGCTCCTTTCCAAGAAGAATATTTATCCGATATATTTGCTAGTGCAAAAGCATTAACGGGTGAAGGTTCACAAATGCCTTATGCTGATCAGCAAGTAGCTGGTCTTTCTGATGCTCAACAACAAGCTATAACAAGTGCAATGCAAGGTGTAGGTTCTTTTCAACCATATCTCCAACAAGGGTCTCAAGCTCTTGGAACGGGGATCGAGGCTCTTGGTACTGGACTTGGAACTATAGGAACTGCGATAGATCGAGCTGGACAAGCAGACTATACACCTACTTCTTATCAAGACTTTATGGATCCTTTTACAGAATCCGTTATTGCAGCACAACAAGCAGATATAGCAAGACAAGGACAAATGCAACAAAACCAACTAGGTGGAACTGCCGTAGGTGCAGGTGCTTTTGGTGGATCAAGACAAGGTATTGCACAAGCAGAAATAGCAAGAAATGTTATGGATCAACAAGCAAGAACTGGGTCACAATTAAGATCTCAAGGTTTTGCTCAAGCACAAAATGCCGCACAACAAGCAGCACAACAGCAATTAAGACAAGCTCAACTTACTGGACAGTTGGGTCAAACAACTGGTGCACTTGGTCAATCAATAGGACAACTAGGAACGGCAACGGCGGGATTAGGACAACTAGGACAACAAATGGGTGTTCAAGATGTAAACTCATTATTAGGTGTTGGTGCACTTGGTCAAGGTCAAACACAGAAAGAACTTGATGTAGCAAGGTCAAACACACTTGCACAACAAGCATTACCTTATCAACAAGTTGGTTTCATGTCTGATATCTTCAGAGGTGTTCCGTCTCTACAACAAACTTATTCTACAACCACGAGCCCCGGTCCAAGCACCAGTTCTCAACTGTTAGGTTTAGGTATTGCAGGTCTTGGTGCCGCAGGATCAGCGGGCAGTTTTGGTAATTTATTCGGTGGGTCGAGGGCAACATAATGAATGATCCTTTACAAAGAAAAATGTTTCGTCAAGCGGGTATGTCTAAACAACCTATGGGTATTCTTGCATCATCACCAGAGTTGATGGGTGCCGTTAAGGGGTACAAGCTTGGTGGTGTTCCCGAAATCCCTATGTATAACACTCCTAAATTTCAACTATTTAAGAGTCCTGGCGAAGATCTTGGATTAGGAGAGATTGGTACTTCTAAAATAGGAGATAAATTAAAAGAAGAAAAAGTCAAAAAAGAATTAGAAAATAAAAATGTCGATACTTCTCTTTCAGAAGTAAAGCCTAATATTAATGATACTAATAAAAATATTTTAGACAACGAAAAGAAAGAAGAGTTTGATATAAACAAATTAATGCCTTTTGGTAAAAATCTTAATCTTAGGGGTAAGCAAGATTTATCAGCGGCAGAAGATCCAGCTCTAATCGGTGCAAATCAAGAAGTAACAAATGCTATGCAAAAGGTAGCTACTGCTACAACTAAAGATTTTAAAGACACTGATATTGCAGGCACAACATACAATAAAGCTATTAATGATTTAACTGGTCAACTTACTAAAGAAGGCAAAGAGATTAGTCTCGATGACGTTTATGACGAGGGTATTAAGTTACTCGGCTATGATCCTAGAGATTTAGAAAAAAATTATGACTCCGACAGAAGACAAGCTTTCTGGTTTAACTTAATGAATGCTGGACTTCAAGTTGCCGCAGGCGAAAGCTCTAATGCCTTGACTAACATATCCAAAGGTTTAGGTGCAGGCCTACAAAGTTTTGGAAAAGATGTCGGTGATTTAAAAGATGATCTTAGAGCAGACAGAAAAGAATCAACCAATGTTATGTATCGATTGTTAGGTACTAAACGATCAGAGCAGTTAGCAAAAGAAGCATTAGAGTTAGATAAGAAAGCGAAGATTTTTAACATAACTTCAACAGAAGTTGGACAGATGAGAGCTGACGGAATAGCCGAAGCTAACGCAGAATTTGAGCAAAAGAAATTTAATCTTAACTATTTGGTCGAACTTAAAAAGATGGATCAAACAGAAAGACTAAGTGATAATAAAATTAAAGCAGCCTTAAAGAATACTATTATAAACAACAAAGCTATTTCTACTCCTTTCATGTTAGGTTTAATTAAACCTAAAGATGGATTTACTATGGATACTGTAGACATCTCTGATCCTAATTCTTACTCTTTTACTCCAGAGGGTATAAAGATCGCCAAAGATATTTACGATAATACTAGAACATACAGAAAAACAGAAACAGAAAAAAATATAGAAATCAATAAAGGTAAGTCTGTAGCTGGTGTTGGTGTTGTTTTTACAGAGGACGGAAAAAACAATGATGGTACTTTTCAAAACCAGTGGCAAAAAATTCAAAAAGATTGGATAAAAGATGCTGGAGACAGACCAGATTTAGCAGGTGAGACTTTGTTAGCTCAAGTTAGACAGTATGCCGATCAAGGAGCTCTAATTGATATAAATTCAATACCCTACGCTGATGTAAAAAGGTATCTTACAGAAGATAAACTAGATGATGATGGGGAAATTAAAGTGGGTTCTGCTCCAATAAAAATGTTTCCTCAATTATTTAAAAACACTTCTGTTGACTTGAGCCAAGGTAAATCCTAATGAGTAAGACTCTGAACTACGGAGGTGTGGACTATACCTTCGAAGATGGTGTTTCTGACGAAGAAGCCATTGGAAGAATTAAAACTCATTTAGCTAAACAACCAGTGGCTCCCGAAACACGATCCACGGCTGCTAAAGGCACATACGAAAATCCTAAATACGAAGGTTTCCTAACAGAAATGGGTGAAGGTGTTGCCTCTGGTGTTATAGGTATGTTTCAAGGTGTGGGTGAACTTGTTGGAATACTTACAGATGCCTCTGGTCTTACAAAAACATTAGCTCGAGATGTTGAAGAAGGTTTCATTAATTTTCGTAATAAAGCACCTTCCTATTTAGGATTTGATGGGGCGATTGATCCTGCTGGTATGACAGGAAAGATAACCGAAGGACTTGTGCAGTTTGGTGTACCAGGTTTAGGTGCTGCAGGGTTAGTAGCCAAAGGTACTTTAGGTGTTACTAAAAATTTTAGACGAGCTGCAAAGCTTGCTCAAAAAGGTGGAAATATAAGCAGAGCCAGAAAAACTGGTATAGCTATTCAACAAATTGGTGCAGCAGGTTTGGCAGATGCTATTGTATCTACTGATAATACTGAAACTGTATCTGACTTTTTCGAACAAGGTCCTTTTCAAACAGATAAAAGACTCGGGCTCCAAGGACGAGAGGATGCTTATCGTAGGTTTATGAACAAGGTTCACATGGGTGCCGAGGGTGCAATAGCAACGGCAGTTATTCCAGGTGCTATAAAAGGATTTTTAAAAACATCTACTGCTTTAGCTTCTGCTAATATTCCAGTTGGTAAGGGTGGAACTAGTGTGTCAGAGATAGTCTCTTACCTTCCAAGAAAAGGTATTGATGCGGCTGGAGAAAGACTTGGAGGCTCTATAGAAAGATTTAAACTTGGAGAATCTGTGAATACTTTAGATGCAGCCGTTGGTAAAGTAGCCTCAACATTGACATATAAAGGACTACTAGATCCCGTTACTGCAAAGATGAGATCATTGATTGCTCCTGCTATTGAAGGCGATGTGAAAATAGCAGAAAGAAAATTAAAAAATATTGATGATGCCATAAGCCAAGAATTAAAAAGAGAAGACATAAGAGGCTTATCAGGTAATCAAAAAGTTAGATTAATGAATTCTTTTATGGATGTATTAGAGGGAACCAAATTCAATGAGTTTAATTCTTCGCCAGACAATCCTTTAAGTATTGAACTATTTAGAGAATTTGAAAAAGCAAAGAATGTTATAGATAATTTATCTAAACAAATGGAAAAGACAGGTGCTTTCAAAGCTTTGCCAGAAGTTGGAGCATCTGAAAAAGTTATGGATCAAGAGACTTTTAAACGTCTTATTAGAGAACAAATATCTTCTGGTGGATATCTACAAAGAAAATATCAAATATTTAGTAATAAAAATTACAAGGTAACTCCCTCAGCTAAACAAGCTATCAAAGCTCAAATCACAGGTAGAGCTCCTCAAGAAGGAACTCCAGGAAGTGCTGTTAATATTGAACATATGCAAAAAATATTAAATAGTAAGACAGGGTTATCTGATGAAATAAGAATTAGTGCAGACAATGTAGAAGAATTCAAAAACGGAACATACTCAATTACCGAAAGACAAGCAGACATATATATAGATCAAGTTTTTAAATTAGCTAAAGACAGAGCAGGTTTTGATAAATCACCATCATCAACTAGATATATAATAGATAGACTTAATCCATCTTTGATAAATAAAACTAAAGTTGATGACAAAATAATTCAACAAATTTATGGTCAAGTTAAAGACCCTAGAGAAGCTTACATATCTACTGTGGCAGAACTTTCTGGTTTCTTATCAACTGATGCTTACTACACTACATTCAAAAATATGGCAGACAAATCTATTAGAGAAACAGCAGAAAGAAATGCCGTTATCAGATCAGCTAATAATGATATTAGAGCTAGAAACAATGAAGCAAGACAAAGAGGCGTTGCAGAAGATCAATTGGAAAGAGAACAAGATTTTATTAATGATGCTTTTATAGACACTAATAAAATGTTGGAAGACTATGCTTCTAGGAGAAGAGTAAACATCGATGAGCTAACAGATGCACAAAGATTTGAAGCCTTCGAAATGTTAAAAAGAAGAACAAAAGATTTACATATTTTAGGTAGAACTGAAGGTAATAATTTAAATGAGAGAAACATTATGGGCACAAGTCCATATGGTGCTATGTTTGGCTATGCTGTTCCTAAAGCATTGTACAAATCTCTTTCTACTCAAGTTCAATCTGAAAATTCTGCTACAGAAATAGCAAGAGCTATATATGCTCCTTTCTTAAAGATGAAAGGTGCATCTCAATATGCTAAAACAATTTTATCTCCTTACACTCAAGTTAGAAACGTAACGTCTGCCGCCATGTTTGCTTTAGCTCAAGGTAATATTGGTAAGGGTGCTAACGTATTTGAATCTGTTGACATGGTATTAAGAGATATAGTGGACACAGGAAGGTCTGTAAAAACATTAGGCTTTGATTTTAAACAAGATGAAGAATCACTTAATTACTTAGCTAAATTACAGAAGCAAGGTGTTATCGGAAGTTCGGCTAACCTTCGTGAGATTTTAGATAATATTCAAAAAGGATTAGGATACAGAAAAACTGCTACAGATATAGAAAGAGCGGCAGACACACCTGAACAAGGAGCAAATTACATACGAAGATCAAAAGACATTCCATACATTGGTAAGTTTTTACAATTTAGTGAAGACTTGTATAGAGGTGGTGATGATATTTGGAAAATTTATAATTACACTTTTGAAAAAAATAAGTTGAGACAAGCTCAAAGAAAGATAATAAACAGTGAAGTTCAGAAAAGAATAAATTCCTTTGGTAGAAAAAATTTTGAAGATCTCGATATAAAAAGACAAGGTGTTCTTATTAACACTGCTCGAGCCGATGCCAATAAAAGATTAATCATGTCTATGGGTGGTAAGCTTGATGGTTTAGATACTAACTCAAAGATAGCAAATTACATGGATGAAATGGTTGAGAATACTGCTTCGGATAATGTAAGAAACTTAGTACCTAACTACGATCTGACTCCAGAAGCAATCAAAGGATTAAGAAAACTACCTTTAGGTAACTTTATATCTTTCCCAGCTGAAATAATGAGAACTGGTTTTAACACAATTAATGTTGCTTTAAAAGAAATGGGAAGCAATGAAGCTGCTATAAGAGAAATTGGTGTTAGACGAATGATGGGTGCTATGACTGCTTTTGGTACGATAGGTTCTACAGTTCAAAATTTTGGTCAATACATGACAGGAACAAATGAAGAAGAAATAAAAGCAGCACAAAGATTATCTGCACCATATCAGAGAAACTCTCAGTTTATACCCGTAGGTAGAGATAAGAAAGGTAATTTAGAATTTGTTGATTTTAGTCATACCAACCCATATGATTTATTACTTAGACCTATTCGAGCAGCCATTACTGGCATGGATACAAGTGGTAGATTAAAAGAAGGCGTTACAGATACTGTAACTAGAGCCATGTGGGAATCTATGTCTGAATTTTTTAATCCTTTCTTAGACGAGTCAATGATCTTCTCGGCTGTTGCTGATGTTATGCCAGTGAATGCTCCTTTGATAGGAAGAAATGGTGAGACAAGATCTGGTGCTAAAGTTTATAACACAGAAGACAGTCGTTTAAGACAGTTTGAAAAATCAATGGTACATATAATGAATACCTTTAATCCCGGCATTCTACCAGTAAGAGTGCCTATTGGGTCAGAAGTCGGAATAGCAAGTTCAATTGAAAGAGGAGAATTTACTCGTCCTGTAAAAGGAATAGAAGTTGGTAGACTTTCAAGAGGTATCGGTTTTGGAGAAAAGAAAGAACCAACAACTGGTAGAGAATACACACCAGCAGGTGAATTATTTAGAGCATTCACTGGTATTGGAACTCAAACTATTGATAAAGAAAGAATACTAGGATTTAAAGCTCAAGAGTTTAAAGAAAGTAGATCCAAAGCTGCATCTATATTTAATCAAGTTGTTCGTCAAGAAAGACCTTCAACAGATCAAATAATGGAAGCTTATAGACAAGCAGATGATTCAAGATTAACTACCTTTAGAGAAATGAGATTAAATATTCAAGATATAAAAAAGTTAGGAGCTTCGGATAGATTAATAAGAAAAGTCTTGAAAGATTCTGCTTTGGGTGTAAAAGAAAGAAGTGCTTTAATGAGGGACAAATATGTTCCTTTTAGACCAAGTAAGGAGAAAATGTTAGAGTTAAGAAAAAAGAATGTTAGAATTCCAACTTCTGCTTTAAACAGAGCTTACTTATTAAGAAATGGTTTGAAGCTAAGTGCCAAGAAAAAACCTTTAGATAAGGAAGCACCTGGAATGTTTAGACCTATTGACCTTAATAAAGTTCAGAGATTTAACTTGACTGAAGGTGAGCAAACAAGAGGACCTATCAGTCCTTTGGCAGCTCCTTTACTGGCTACAAGACCATCAACAAATAATGTCAGTACTAAATTTCCAAGTCTATTTGGCTCAAGCACACCCGTTAGTCCTTCCATTTTAGGAGATAATCCAGAGGACGTTTTAAAAAATATGCAAATAGCGAGGAATAGATGAAACTATCAGACAACTTTTCATTAACAGAATTTACTAAATCACAGACAGCTGAAAGAAAAGGCATAACTAATAAACCTAACGAAATACATGTTATGGCTATGGAATCTTTATGTCATAATATACTAGAAAGAGTTAGATCAGC
>PDMX01001063.1_pt1 | contig 11786 bp, 14 predicted proteins | sample 1515501 | NCBI WGS metagenome assembly PDMX01 (sample SAMN07343022, study PRJNA328102) | Marine metagenome, whole genome shotgun sequencing project. | biome: marine; feature: bay; material: water; isolation source: viruses from water sample < 0.22 micron filtered, nuclease treated ...
TAGGTGATGATTTAGATCTTATAGAGCCAACAGTTCTAGGTGAAGCTGCAAAAGCAATCACAGATGATAAAACGACTGTATTGCAAACAGGCGATCTAGGTATGGATCTGGAAGAAAGAGTTGCGCAGGTTGAAGAAAAGGTTAAAACAGAAACAAACCCGTACTTTAAGAGACGGCTGCAGCAAAGACTAGCAATGCTTAACGGTGCAGTCGGAATCGTAAAAGTCGGTGGAAATTCGAAAATCGAGCTCAAAGAAAAGAAAGACAGGGTTGAAGATGCTCTGTATGCGGTAAAAGCTGCGCTTAAAGAAGGTATAGTGCCTGGCGGCGGGGTAGCACTTATGAATGCTGCACAAAAAATAAAAGCTAAAAACCGAGGCGAAGATATATTATTAGGAGCGGCTATATCTCCATATAGAACAATTCTTGATAATGCCGGGCTTGGTGATAATTTAAACGTAGAGCGCAAAGGCTGGGGTCGGGATGTTATAACAGGTAAGCCAACTAACATGATTAGAGCTGGTATTATAGATCCGGCGTTTGTTACAAAGACTGCTCTTAAAAATGCGGTATCAGTTGTTAATACAATTATATCTGCTGACTGTATAATCAATAACATGCGACTAGATGAAAGCAATTAATTATTTTGTAGTTATTGAAAAAATCAAGGAAGCGCCGAAGACAGTAGGTGGGCTTGAGCTTACAGAATCACAAAACAGTGACGTTAGGTACTTAAAGGGTAAAGTTATATCCGCGGGCAACTTAGTTGAAGCACTGAAAAAAGATGATATTGTTTATTACGACAAGCACAACGGGCACGGCATACAATGGAAAGACAAGTTGTATCATGTGCTAAAGCTTGCAGATATTGTTATGGTAGAATGAGATTAACAGCGGAAGATCTTAAAGAGTTAAATTTAATGAAGTATTACAGGCTCATTCGTAAGTGGGCCTGTAAAACTCACGAGTTAAAAGACGCTGATTTAGAACTTTTAATATATTTAGATTGCAAAAAGCGTTTTACACGTAATGATTTTATAGAAGGTGAGTACACATATTCTTGGGATAAAGATAGATGGGAACGCCTTCGCCGCGATGGCTGGATTGAGGTTTGGCGTCATCGTAATCGTACTTCAATTAAATATTCTATATTTCAAACCTCATTTAAATGCAAACACTTAGTAAGTAGAATATATAGAATAATGCTAGGCGAAGAAGACCTTCCGACGTCCGAGCGTAGCGTATTTTTCAAAAACAAAACATATACAGATAAAGTTTACAATAAGGCTATAGATGATATGATCAAAGACCCAGAAAGATAATGGCATTCAAAATGAAAACTACCATACCTACACTTCTAGGTATTAACGCGGAACTAAGCACATATGACGTTCCAGTTTTTGAAAAGGATATGCCAGATAATATATGGGGTGCTGCTAATATAGACAGAACCATACATATAAATGATGATCTTACTAAAAAACAAAAGAAAGATGCTGTTGAGCACGAAACAGAACATATAAAACAGTTTCGCAACGGTACTGTCAGTTATGACACTAAAAATATATACTATAAGCCTACTAAAGGTAGTCCTATGCAAATTGTACCCCAGAAGTCAATAAAGCTTGGAGGGCATGGGCTTCCTTGGGAAAAGGCTGTTTACGATAAAACTAAAACTTATGCCAAGTAAAAATGCACCATCAAAGAAAAAATCTCTAGGGTACTATAACCCTGTGAAGGATAAAAAGAAAGAAGGAGCAGCTGCTGGTGGTGGTATGACAGAAAAAGGTGTTAAAAAATACCGTCGTGATAATCCAGGCAGTAAGCTAAAAACAGCTGTTACTAAATGTGATGTAAAAGTAGGTACTAAAGCTTACAAGCGTCAAAAAGCGTTTTGTTCACGTTCTAGAAGCTGGACAGGTGAAAGAGGTAAAGCAGCGCGCCGTAGATGGTGTTGCAGTAGGCACAGATAATATTATGAAATCAAGAGGACTAGGTGACGACATTCACAAGTTTACCACAGCTACTGGTATTAAGAAAGCTGTAGATTTTATGTCAAAAGGATTAAATATACCATGCGGTTGTGAGGGGCGCCGCGAGGCTATGAATGCGTTGTTCCCCCGCAAATATAAAAAGTAAAGATATGGCAAATAAACAAGAAAAAGAAGTAGCTAAGCAAAAAGCAATAAAAGGTGGAATGCCGTCTGATGTAGCTAATAATGTTTTTAGAATGCAAATGGGTAAAGATAAGTCTGGCATAGACAGTACTCATTCGTTTCCTATGAAGCAGGCATATACTATTCGTATGTCCCCACTATTACAGACTGAAAATGAAGATGGCGTTGTTGATGTAGAAAGTTACAAGGTGCAGCTTCCAGGTGGAACTTTAGGTACAGAAACAGTTTCTACAACTACAGAAACAATTCCTGGAACACCGGGTACAGCTGGCACTCCTAAAAAATCGCTTCGCCAAGCATATGATGACGCTTTAGGTTTAGGCTACCGAACAGAAGACGAAAGCTTTGAAGATTATGCTAAAAGAGCAAAAGCTGACCCTTTTTATGGAACAAGCGGTAGCGATGGCACACCCGCGACCCCTGATCAAACTGTTAAAACTCAAAAAGTAGAGCAGGAGGCTTTAACTAAAGATGTAAAGCCTTTGTCAAATATTGGCGAAAGACGAAATATGCGAAGAGCAGGTACAAACGTTAGGCTTACCGGCAAATATCAAAGAAAATCTGACAGATTTGAAAATAGAGCCGACAAGTTTTTAGAAAGAAAAGGTGGGAGTTATGAAGGCTTAAGCAAGAAAGAAAAAGCAAAATACGACAGATTAACGGCTAAAAGCGAAGGATTCCAAAACGTTGCAGATATTGGGCTGCAAAGAGGTAATGTTTTTTCAACTCAAGCTGCACAAGGCGGAGCAGGAAGTCAGCAAACTACTGTTGATAAAGTTATGACACCTGGGCAAAGAGAAACCCTTACGATAGCTATGCCGCAACCAATGCGTATGCAAATGAAATTTAAAGGTAAAAAATCAACATATAAAAAATAAAAGTTATGCCAGAAGGAAATGCATCCGGTGGAGGATTAAAAACAAAAAAGTATGTTATGCAGATGGGCCTGCATAGTGAAGATAGTGATACTACATTTAAAGCTAAGGATCAAGGTGTAATTAATGCTGGTCCAGCAGGCAGGAGAGCAGCTGCTAATCTTTCTAGAAAAAAAGCTTTAGCAAAAGCTAAATCTTCAAGCTCGTCATCAACCCGTTCTTATGGGTTTGATAAAAGCAAGGGAAGTGTTAGAGGGCAACAGCGCAAAGCTGAGCTAGTAAGACAAGGCAGGATTACACCCGCTCCAGTTGTAACACCAACCCCTTCGGTTCCAAAAGCGCCAAGCGTGACTGTAAAGCCTAAAGCATCAACTCCTGCCCCTAAAAAACAAACTAAAACAGTTAAACCTGCAGTTAAATCAATTGCTGCTCCAAAGGCGGCATCTGTTTCAATTGCTGTGCCTAAACCTAAAGCAAGTACATCAATTCCTGCTCCAAAGCCAACTGTTGCAACAACACCAGCTAAAACGCCAAAAGTTAAACAATCTAAGCCTAATGTTAAAAAAGCAGACAAAAACTTTTCTAAAATGGTTAAGCTTCGTACAAAAGCTAATATTATAGCAGGGGACGATTCTATGTCTGATAAGAAGAAACAAAGAAAATTAGGCAGATTAAGAAAACGGTACGATAGACAAGCGGCGAGCCACAAACAAAACCGACCTTCTATTGGCGATGCTTATAAAGTAAACTTATAATGAAAAAATTACTCAGTTTAATCACTGGGGGTCTTATAAAAGATGTAGGTGGCGTAATAGATAGTTTAACCACCACCGACGAAGAAAGATTAGAAGCTAAACAAAAATTGCAAGAGCTTTTAGAAAAAGCAGATCAAGATGCGCAAGGTCAAATTACAGAGCGCTGGAAGCTGGATATGCAATCAGATTCTTTTCTTTCTAAAAATATCAGGCCTTTAGTTTTAATTTATTTAACAGTTATATTTACCGTCCTATCATTTTTTGACGGTAATATAGGTGGTTTTCAAGTAGACGAAGCGTATATACCTATATTCCAATCATTACTTATTACAGTGTACGGGGCGTATTTTGTAGGTCGTACTTGGGAAAAATCTAAAAAACAATAATGCATGGCTAGAATTAGCACCTATTCTAAAGACCTTATCGTAACTAAAGATGATAAGGTTATTGGATCCGACGCTTCTGGTTCGATAACCAAGAATTATACTTTAGGCGGCATTGGTAAATTTTTAGGTGATAATGGTTTAGTGGTGGTGCATACGCAAGGTATGTATCAATTAAGTCTAACTAGCGGAGAAAGAAAATTTACAGGCGCCACGGACAGCACGGCATTTTCAGCTGCGCCAACATTACAATTTAGTAAAATTGATGGAGCTGAGCATAATATAGAAAATTTTATATTAGAGTATAAAAATAGAACAATAATAATATTTCAGTCCGATGACAAAAACAGCTATGGTATATATAGTGCTGCTGATGTAGTTCAAGATTCTAGTAATAATAATTTTTATAATTTTACATTAGAATATGTATCTGGTAATGGAAATTTTATTGTAGATAAATATTATGGTGTTGCATTGCTAGGAGAGGGTGACAAGCATTACGTGCATACTCAATCTAACGCATCCGCAACTTGGACAATACAACATAATTTAAATAAATACCCGGCTGTAGCAGTAGTATTATCTACAGGTCAAAAAGGGTATGGTGATATAAATTATACATCAAAAAACAATTTAACAATTAGCTTTGCAGCGGCGGAGTCTGGTAAAGCTTATATGAACTAAAAATTATGGCAATCCCCTTTCTTAATCATATAAATCTTAGCAACAATGAAGTTCAAAACGTAAGACTTCATAATACTGCTAGTATAACAGTAAGCTCTGGTCTAGGTCATTTGTATTTTGACACAGACGATGGTTTAGCTAAATATTACAGGGCTAATAACGACTGGGTCACTATAGATCCAATTACAGATGCTTCGCTTAGCGGAACCACCTTAACATTAAGCCGTGTCCAAGCTAATTTAACAGTTGATCTTGCAAGCTTACTCCCAACTAATATTGTAGAAACTATAACAACTACTGACGGGGCTTATATAAATCTTACACCTAACTCCGCTACAGATGGTGACGTAACAGTAACTGCGGATCTTTCAGCGATAGACGGGACTTCTGATACTACAACTAGATTTTTAAGCAAAGATAACACTTGGGATGTTCCTTCTTATACTACAGTAACAACCACTGATGGTACTTTTATAGAGTTAACGCCAAACTCCGCAACAAGTGGAGCCGTTACAGTTACAGCTGATCTTTCTGCTACGGGAACCGCTAGCGCTAGTACTTTTTTAGCCGGTAATAACACATGGAGTACACCTTCTTATACTACGGTAACAACTACCGACGGGACTTATATAAACTTGACTCCTAATTCAGCAACAAGCGGTTCTGTTACAGTTACAGCTGATTTAAGCGCCGTAGATGGCACGTCTGGAGCAAACGAAAGATATTTAACTAAAACAAATAAGTGGGCAACAGTTGATTCAATTACTGGTACAACTTATGATTTAGCAGTTACAGCAGGCGGTAGTAATGATGCTGCAATTGAATTAACTGGCTCTGATAGCACAACAGACACGGTTACTATTTCAGGAAGTGGCGCCACGGTAAAAGTAACAGAATCAGGCAATATTATAACCTTAGATTTACAGGATGATGTAACAATAGCAAATAACCTAACAGTACAGGGCAATCTTGAAGTAGAAGGAACAACTACAACTATTGAAAGCACAATTACAACTTTTACAGATCCTGTTATTGAGCTAAATAAAGTTGCGGATGGTGGCACACAGGGCAACCCATTAACTTCTTCAGGTGTTGAGATTAAAAGATCAGGTGGCAATGATGTGCAGCTTGTTTGGATGGAGGACAGCGATGATTGGGAATTCCAAGCTTACAATCACAGGCCGGGCTTAGAAGGTGGGGTTCAGAAAAAGCAATATAAATTACCAACATCATATAAAACAACAATTGGAGATGCTACTAGTATAGATGTAGATCATTATTTAGGAACTAGAGACGTAATCGTACAATTATATGATACAAGCTCATATGAAACAGTTTATGCAGATGTAACTAGAACCAGTGAACAAACGGTGACTATCGATTTTACAACAGCTCCAGGTGCTGGGGATGTAACTGTTTTAATAATTTCTGCACAAGGAGAACAATAATAAATAATTAAATAAAATATGGCAATACCATTTCTGGCCAAAACAATCTTTAAAGACAACGTTAAACTTGTGTTTGGAGATGGTGAGGACTTGCAAATATATCACGATGGCTCAAATAGTCGTATAGGCGATGCAGGCACTGGAAATTTAATAATTTCTGGTACAAACCTGCTACTTACCGATACAGCGACGGGTGAAAACTTTTTCGAAGGGCAAAGTAATGGTGCTGTACGGTTATATTATGATGGTACTGAAAAATTTATAACCACTAGCACAGGTATTGACGTAACCGGTACTGTTAATTTAGACAACTTAACTATTAACGGCGGGCAAGGTTCTGACGGACAAGTTCTAACTTCCACAGGCACAGGGATCGCCTGGGAAGCCGTAGGGGGAACATCAGAAACAGCTGAAAGAATAGAGGTAACTGTTAAAAACGTATCAGGAGGTTCTTTATCTAAAGGCACCGTTGTACACGCGTCTCCATCTGCTAATCCCCCGAACGGAAATGTAATTGAAGTAATTGCTGCGGATTATGACGATTCAACTAAAATGCCGGCTATTGGTATATTAAATGAAACCATAGCTAACGAAGGAGAGGGATCGGCCGTAATGATGGGTGCTGTTTCTGGTATAGATACATCAAGCTTTAGTATTGGTGATGAATTATATGTTGGAAACTTAGGAACGCTAACAAGCACAAAACCGATCACAGCAGGTCAGCTTATACAAAAAATAGCGGTAGTTATTAAATCTCATGCTTCAAATGGACTTATTAAAATATTTGGAGCAGGTAGATCTAATGATGTTCCGCTTCCTTTATATATAGACAATACTAACCAGCGTGTTGGTATAGGTGACTCAACTCCTTCATATACTCTAGATGTAAACGGTACAATTTACGGATCTGGAGTAAGATCAGGTAGATACTATGGCTCTAGCGGCACAAGTTCATATTTGGACTTAGACAGTGGAGCACCATATTCTTTATTAGCATCATCAGAAGTAAATGTTACAAATAGTATAATTTGTAACGATTTAGAAGCGACAGAGCCAGGGGGTGTCGTAGCAAGCAACGGAGCTGTATACGGCCTTAGATTTTATGGTTATGGAAATACAACGTATTATGTTGATCCTAATGACAGCACTACATCAGCTATATTAAACGGCAGCGTTGGCATAGGCACGACGAGCCCTGCAGAAAAATTAGAAGTGTCTGGTGGAGCCATTAAAGTAACGAATACTGGTGGAGCTCAATTAATACTAAGAGGTGATAGTAATAATTCTGGGGACTCAGGCAATTTAGACGGTATTATTGATTTTTTGCATGATACCGGCGCATATGGCTATAGACTAAACACTGAAAATTATTCTGGATATAATGCCTTCCATATACAAGACTATCAGAATAGCCAATATCTATCTAGAATATATATAGACCAAGTTGGTGAAGTTGGCATAGGCACGACGAGCCCTAGTCAAAAGCTAGATGTTTCTGGAAATATTAAAATGACCGAAACCGCCGCAACAACAGACACTGATAAGTTTGTTGTGTTAGATTCTGGTGTTTTAAAATATAGAACAGGAGCTCAGCTTAGAAGTGATATAGGAGCAGGCACATCATCGTTTAGTGGTTCATATAATGATTTAAGTAACAAGCCAACTATCCCAACTAATTACCTCAGGAATGATGCTTTTGATTCAGGCATTGGCTTATATTTACAAGGAGGATCTTTTAACGCAGGGACAGATACAGTTACCGCTCCTTTGGTTATAGACGAAGAGGATTTTATATATACAAAAGACGGAGGATATCTTCGTAAATTAATAGGTAAAACTGGTGATCAAATTCAAATTGGTCAAGGCGGCACAAGTCTTATTAACAGTATAAACTTTTTACCAGGCACTGCGGGTAATAGTGCTGTAAAAATAAACAGCAATACAGTATGGAACGCAGGGAATGATGGCGCAGGCTCAGGTCTAGATGCTGATTTGTTAGACGGGCAGCATGGAAGTTATTATTATAGTTCTGCCAACTTGCCAACAAAAATTAAAGCAGGAGGTAATGGGCCTAGCACTGAAAACTTAAACACTGTAGCCAATAGTGTTTCGGTGGGTCAATTAGAGTATAGAGGTTATAATAGTTCTTCAAGCAATAAACCACCTGCAGTAGACAATGCAAACGGCGTTATAACAGTAGGTCAGCATAGTGGGAATTATAATGCACAATTAGCTTTTTCTTCAGATGGAAATATCTACTGGAGAGATAATCCAAGCTCGTCTTTTGGGTCGTGGAGGAAAATGTGGGATGATGGAAATGACGGTTCAGGTTCAGGACTAGATGCAGACACGGTAGACGGCATCCAAGGATCTTCTTTTCTTAGAAGCGATGCTGCCGACTATTTTACAGGTAAGCTAGCTGCTGCAGATACAAATATTAGAAGAGCAGGGATATACGGTATATACGACTCGTATAGAATAGGCCATATATGGTCAATGGGTACGGGCTATAATATCGCTAATAATGGAGCTGATTTTGGAAACTTATATGGTCTAGCTTACAAGCACACTAATAATAGCACTGGTGGCACAATGGGAGGTTCTCACCAGATGGTATGGTGTAATAATGGAAGCCCCAGAGGCTCAATAGGTTACAATTCTGTGTGGCATACGGAGTCAATGAAAGCCCCAATATTCTACGATTCAAACAATACTGCTTATTATGTAGATCCTGGTTATACAAGTTTCTTAAAGGATGTAAATGTACACGGCACGTTTAGATTTCAAAGAAGCGCAACTACTCAAATAGGACAGGATGATAATGTTACCGTTACTGTTGGAGATAGCGATATAACTTTTACACACAATAATGACAGTGATGGCGATGCATCTAGATATAATTTTAAATACACATCAGGCGGAAGCGCTGTAGATATTCTTAATTTTGACTCTAGCCTTGCTAATTTTACCACTCCATATCTTAGATGTACAAATAACTCAACAGATTACGCCCAGTTGGAATCTAACACCTCAGGCGGTGTTATTAAGGCTGTTAGTAGTAGCAATACAAATGTTTTATTTAGATCCTATGGCGATTCTTATATTTTAAATGATTTAGGTGTTGGAATTTCTACTCCAGCTGCAAGGCTTCATGTTGACCATCCAAGTACAACGACTCCTGTTTTATCATTTGGAGGAGCTGCTGGCCAAATTTTACAAAGCGAAAATTCTGAATTTGCTTTTGGCTTAACAACAGCAAGCCCATACCCTCTTTATATACAAGGAAGGAATAGCGGTAATACTGCTAGAAATATTAATTTACAACCAGCAGGTGGTAATATTGGTATTCATAAAACTGCCCCAAGCGAAAAACTTCATGTGGGTGGAACTATCCAAGTAGACTCATATGTTAGAGCACAAACATTTTTTGATTCAAATAACACTAATTATTATGTAAATCCCAATGGTGGTAGTAAGTTGTATCAGCTATCTATGTTTGGGCACAGCATAAACTCAGGGCAAGTTATGCTCGTGCCAGATAAAACTTCATATAGTAGCGGGGGAGGGTTTACAAATATGACATATCGTAAACTAAACTCAAATCTGTCATACACTCCTGAAACTGTTGTTTCTTTCCAAAAGAACACTACCCAAAAAGGATCTATTGGAATGAACGCTTATGGAACACAATTTAATACGTCTTCAGACTATAGATTGAAAGAAAACACGGTTCTTTTAACTGACGGTATACAAAGAGTAAAACAGTTACAGCCAAAAAGATTTAATTTTATAGGGTTTGCAGATCAAACTTTAGATGGCTTTTTAGCTCATGAAGTATCAGGTATTGTACCTGAAGCTGTTACAGGTGAAAAAGATGCTGTTGATGAAAATAATGATCCAGTGCATCAAGTTATTGATCAATCAAAAATTGTACCGTTATTGACGGCAGCACTAAAAGAAGCTATTTCAAAAATAGAAGATTTAGAAACAAGAATACAAATTTTAGAAAATCAATAAAACAAGTGATTATTTAACATATAGATAAGCAATAAATTATAAATTATGAATATTAGTTATGAGTGGAGGATTACGGCTTTAAAACAAGCACCCACGTTAGACGGATTGTCAAATGTAATCACAAATATTAATTTTGAATATAAAGGAACAGATGCTGATTCAGGTGAGTCCGCTGTATTTAATGGAGCGTGCCCTATTAGTGCGCCTGATTCCGAAAACTTTACAGCTATAGGAGATCTCACCGAAGCGAATGTTATTGTTTGGGCGCAAGCTAATCACCCTACGGAGCATATGAACGAAGTTATTCAAAATGAAATAAGTAAAAAAATTACACCAACAAATGTAGAAGTAACAGGGGATGATGTTTCCTGGTTAGCTTCAGAAGAATCTGAATCATCAGAATAACCATTAACCACAATTAAATTAAATTATTATGTCAAAAATTAAAGACGAACAGCTTGAAAAGCTACAAGAATTAGTTAACAATTTAAATAAAATCCAATCGCAATTAGGAAGTATTGAGCTTCAAAAACACGGTTTATTACATCAATCAGGCGAATTGCAGGGTGGATTAAAAGAGTTCCAAGACGAGCTTGAAAAAGAATACGGTAGAGTTTCTATCAATATTCAAGACGGAACTTATGAAGAAATAACCGAAGAAGATGAATCTGATAAGAAAGATTAGTATCGGTAGAGACTATAAAAATGAAGCTATGCATTACTCCGTAGGTCAAGAGGTCTACGGAGGGCATACTATTTGTGATATAGTTGAAGCTGATGAAAAATATAGTATATATATTAAAAAAAATAATGATGTGCTTCCCTGGAAAGATTTTAATAAAAACATGGCAGTAGCAGTAGAATACAACCTAGAATATTAATGCGAAGTATATTTAATTTTATTATAGCCCCAAAAGAAGATAGATACAATAATAAGAAATCTATAGGCGATAAAGAATTAATACTAAACACCGAAATATCTGATCATAGATATGTTAGCAGGAATGGTGTTGTTCTTGAAACGCCGCTTGAAGTAAAAACAGATATTAAAAAAGGTGATGAAGTTATATTGCATCATAATGTTTTTAGAAGATGGTATGATGTTCGTGGCAAAGAAAGAAACGGCCGCGCTTTTTTGGAAGAGGATAAATACTTTGTAGATGCCGAACAAATATTTCTTTATAAAAGAAATAAGCAGTGGCAAGCGCCAAAGGGGTATTGTTTTGTAAAACCCATTGAATCAATAGATAAATTTGACACAAACCCTGAGAAGCCTTTAATAGGTGTTATTAAATTTGTTGATAAAGATCTTCAAAAAAACGGTATTAAAAAAAATGATCTTGTAGGTTTTAAGCCTGATAGCGAATATGAATTTGTTGTTGACGGCGAAAGAATGTATAGGGTGCTAACCAATTCAATTTCTATTAAATATGAATATCAAGGAGAC
>PDMX01003190.1_pt1 | contig 11664 bp, 14 predicted proteins | sample 1515501 | NCBI WGS metagenome assembly PDMX01 (sample SAMN07343022, study PRJNA328102) | Marine metagenome, whole genome shotgun sequencing project. | biome: marine; feature: bay; material: water; isolation source: viruses from water sample < 0.22 micron filtered, nuclease treated ...
AAATCACTTGGCAAGAGGATGAGACTTATTCAGATTATAAAAGACGTAAACATTCAGGTATGCAAGGAATGGGACAAAAGACAGTTAAAAATAAAGACAATTGGACTGATAAACAAAAAATGGGGCTTAATAATAAAAATAAAGGCCGTCGTAAACAAAACATAGCGAGAAAGAAGTTAGGAATACCTGATACAAAGTTCAGGAGCCAAATGGGTCATGAGGAAAATTGGCGAGGGGAAATTAGAGCAGAGGTTAAAGCAGGCAAACAAGTGCAACCTTTATGGAATAAGTATCAAAAAGCTAAGTTACAATCAGATGAAAATACCCGAATAGGCGACACAAGACCTTTTATATTTGTAGCAATGCCAGACGGAACAACTAATGGACTAATAACATTTGAATTAGATAAGTTAGATGAAGTGATCCAAGCTTTTATTGAAACTTGGCATAAAGCAGATAACCAATAAACATAAGCCTTTAGTCATTAACCCTTATGGCCGAATCATTTTTACTACCGTTAGAACTTCATCTGCGAGGTGTTTTTTTACCAATATATGGTATTGTTAAGTTTAATATGGTTAATTGGGGCAGAAAGGGTAAATATGGCAAGACCAACTAAACTAACTGCAGATATAATTCAAGAGGTTAGAGGTCTAATTGTATTAGGTTTAACTTATAAATTAGTTGCTGAAAACTTAGGGATAAGTGAGGAAACGTTTAGAAAATGGCGCAAACAAGGCAATGAAATAATTGAGGAAAATAAAAGATTTGAAACTCCTTACGAAAGTTTATTAAAAGAACTAGCATTAACTGTTAGGAAAGCTAATTCAGAAGCAGTTAGTAGGCGATTAGCACGATTAGATAAAGGAGCACAGGAAGGCAAACATCAAATAGATATGTGGTTTTTAGAAAGACGCTTTCCAGATGAGTTTGGAACTAAGCAGATTGTAAAAGTCGGTAATGATAATGATGAGCCTTTAAAGGTTAAATTACAATGGCCAGACCAGAAATAGAAATAGAACTACCAGATTTACACGAATTACAAAGACAAATAGCCGAAGATGATACACGTTTTAAAATAGTCGTTGCAGGTAGGCGTTGGGGCAAAACAAGACTTGGTATAGCAATGGCCATTAAATACGCATTAGAGGGTGGCCGTGTTTGGTGGATAGCGCCAACTTATCCTATGGCAATGGAGGGTTGGAGAGATATTAGGCAAATGGTGTATGATATTGAGACTGCTGAACTTCAAGAGGCACAAAAGTTAATTAATTTTCCTGGTGGTGGCCAATTGCAAATAAAATCTGCTGATAACCCACAAAGGTTAAGAGGTGCAGGACTTGACTTTGTTGTATTAGATGAGTGTGCTTATATTAAAGAGGAAACTTGGGCAGAAATCGTAAGACCAACATTAACAGATAAACAAGGGCATGCTTTATTTATATCAACACCAAGTGGTTTTAATTGGTTTAGTAGGTTATTTGAAAGAGCTGAAACTAATGATGAATGGAAAAGTTGGCAATTTCATACTGATACTAATCCTTTTATACCAAAAGGCGAGTTAGATAGCGCTAAAAATGAAATAGGTAGCTTTTTATTCAGTCAAGAGTATGAAGCTAAATTCGTTGAAGCAGGTGGTGGATTAATTAAACCAGACTGGTTGCGTTATTATACCGTTAAAGATAAAGTTGAATATAACCGAATAGGTAATGAGGAAATTAATACGTATTACAATTTTGGATCCCAAGAAGTTAACAAAGATGAATTAACAATATATACATGCGTAGATTTAGCAACAAGTACTAAAACAACTGCTGACTTTACTGCAATAGTTACAGTAGGAGAAACTAAAAATAGTGAACTATTAGTTTTAGATGTTACTAGGGCAAGAGTCGAGGCACCTGATATTATTCCATTAATTGGTACAGTTATAAATAAATATAAGCCTGTATTTGTAGGTATTGAAAGAGCAGGTTTTCAATTATCTATAATACAAATGGCCAGACGACAAGGAATACCAGTAAAAGAATTAAAAGCAGATAAGGACAAAGTTAGCAGAGCATTGCCTTTAGGTGCTAAGATGGAGGGAGGAAGTGTCTATTTCGATAGGAGTGCTAGTTGGTATTCTGAATTAGAGAGGGAGTTACTGCAGTTTCCTCTAGGCGAACATGACGACCAAGTAGACGCTTTAGCTTATGCAGTAGCAGAGACAATAAGGAAAAAAAGGTATGTTGCTTACTAAAATTTGTGCAGTACGGGGTACTACTCCTTTAGTAAGTTGGAACAGACTTAGCCTCGTATTGCACTAAGGAGATTATGGCAGATAGAAGAAGTTTTAGGGAAGTTATAAGTGGTATAACTTTTAATAATAATAGAAGCAATGAAAAAAGATATACTGGTAACTTTTTTGCAAGTGAAAGTACATATGGCGATAATACTAATTTCATTCAAGGTTGGAATACTTCTGCAGGAGACTTCGATTTAGAGGGGCTTGGTAATGGCCAATCAAACTCAATAGCAGTAGCTTGTTTACAACTTTTAGGAATATCATTTTCAGAGGCAACTCTAAAGATAACTGATAAAGATATTGAGGGTAATACAATAGATATTCCAAATCATCCATTTAGTTTATTAATGAGAAGACCAAATAGTTATATGTCAGGAGATGTAGTACAACAATATATTATTAATGCTATGCACGTTTCAGGAGACGCTTATTTATTAAAACAACGAAACGAAGCAGGGGAATTAGTAGCACTTTATCCTTTAATGCCTGAACAAGTAACACCTAAAGGAACAGAAGAAGAATTAATTACTCATTATTTATATGAAATGGATAATGGTAAAGCAATTATTAAAAAAGAAGATATAGTCCATTTAAGATTGGGATTGGATCCAAACGACCATAAAAAAGGTTTTAGTCCTTTAAAAACAGTACTTCGAGAAGTTTATGGAGATGAATCAGCAGGACAAATGGCAACTGCATTATTAGCTAATATGGGTGTTCCTAGTGTAATGATTACACCTAAAGACGAATACGGTCCAAGTCAAGATGAAGCTGAACAAATAGCTAAAAAATACCAACAAAAAGTTAGCGGTAAAAATAGGGGTAAGCCATTGGTTATGAGTGGTGCTATGAATGTTGAAAAATTATCTTTTAGTCCTAAAGATTTAGACATAGGATTATTAAGACAATTACCAGAAGAAAGAATATCAGCAGTACTTGGCGTTCCAGCAATATTAGCTGGGCTAGGTGCAGGATTAAAAAATGCTACTTATAGTAACGCAAAAGAACTAAGAGAGTTTTTTACTGAAAATAAATTAATACCATTATGGCGAATGGTAGGCGAAGAACTAACACAACAAGTATTACTCAAAGAATATGATATGAACTCAACATTAAGTGCTGAATACGACTTTAGTGAAGTAAGGGCATTACAAGCTGATGTTAATGAATTGTATGATAGGTTAAACGTTGGCGTTCAAGGTGGTTGGATTACAATAGCGGAAGCAAGACAAAACGTAGGACTACCAACAACAGTTGACCAAGAAGTATATTTAATACCAATGAATGTAAATATTGTTCATGGCAAATTAGAAGCACCAGTTAATCAAGAATTACCACAAACTGAAAGCGATCCGCAAGTTATTACCGAAGATGATATAGATACAAGTAACAGTAATATTTTTACTATTGAAAAAACTGAAAGTCAGTTTTGTGTTTATGATAATAATTCAGGGAAGAATTTAGGTTGTTATCCTACTAAGGACTTAGCACAAGAGAGATTAGAACAAATCAATCGTTATGCCTTATGATGATTTAGACTTTACTATACCGCAAGGTGCTAAAGAAGAAGCACGTAGAGGTTTAGATTGGGTAAGCGAACATAATAGAGGTGGGACTTCCGTAGGACGAAATTCAGCAAGATATATTTTAAATAATACAAAAGCAGGTCCTGCAAAAGTAAGACATATTGCTAAATACTTTCCAAGGCATGAATCAGATAAAACAGGACAAGGTTGGAGTCCAGGAGAAGATAATTATCCAAGTAATGGCCGCATTGCATGGGCATTATGGGGTGGCGAAGCAGGTAAAAGGTGGAGTTCTAAATTAGTAAACGCTATGAATGCAAGAGATGAAAAAGTAAATACTGCATTAGAGCTAATTGAAAGGCGCAACTCATTAAGGCAAATGGAAATAGATAAAAGAACAACAAGATTTGAAAGCATTGAAGTTAAGGCACGAATTTGGACAAGTTATGATATGTTGCTTGAAAATTGGGACTTTACATTAGGACAAGAGTATTACAAATTGTTATCTAAACAGGTTAAAGGCATAGTTAAGATATTTGCTGAACAAGGAACTAATACAAGTGGAGTAGGAAGTATTGTAAATTCATATATAGATAGAAATACTACTAAAGAATGGAGCGATACTCTTATTGATTTATATGAAAGTCAAATATTAGATTTTGCATACTTTGAAATAGAATTATTAATGCCTAAGGAACTAAAGGTAACAGTTGATAATACAGTATTTAGTCCTAGTGAACAGGAACAATTAATGGTTGCGAGAAGAAGAAAACCAAGAGCTGAAATAATACAGGACGGATTTTATCCATTAAGAAAAAGAGGTGTACCTTTACCTATTGATACAACTGCTTACAATCGTAAAGCAAATAAATTCGTTAAAGAAAGATTAGATACTTTATTGCCTGAAATGAGTAAAACTATGAAAAATAATGTAAACAGGGCATTAAGAAAAAGTTATGATGAAGCAGTTAAGTTAGGATTATCTGGAAAAGACTTTGATAAATATATGCGTAATGGTATTGGAGATAGCTTAGGTAAAAAGAACTTAGGTAGGGCTATGAATATAGCTAGAACTGAGGGTACTGCACTATCTAACTGGGGAATGGAAGAATCAGCAAAAGGAACTAACTTAATATTATCAAAAGAATGGATTACAAGGCGAGATGGATTAGTTAGGGATAGTCATTTATTCATGGATAATGTTAGAATACCTCAAGATAACGATTTTAGTGTTCAAGGGTATGCAATGAAAAGACCTGGGGATAGTAGCGGAGGCGCACCTGCAGGGCTAGTATGTAATTGTAGGTGTACTTTAGTATTTCATGAGGAGAAGATATGAAAAAAGAATTAAAGTTTAAAACGGCACAACTTAAAACTACTGATGAAGTAGAAGGCAAAGTTGAGGCTGTTTTTTCTAAATTTAATGAGATTGATAGCGATAATGACGTAGTTTTACCTGGATCCATTAAGAGTGGTTTTGGCGATAAAGGAGTTGCTATGGTATGGGCTCATGATTGGAAAGACGTTATTGGTAGAGGCGAAATAGAACAAGATAACGATAAAGCAGTTTTTAAAGGTCAATTTATTATGGACACTGAAAGAGGTAGAGACGCTTATAACACAGTTAAAGCAATGGGCGACTTACAACAATGGTCTTTTGGTTTTGAAATAAAAGAATCAGAAAATGGTATGTTTAAGAAAGATAGTGGCGATGAAACAGAAGTAAGATTTCTTAAAGATGTCAGAGTTTGGGAAGTTAGCCCAGTATTAGTTGGTGCTAATCAAAACACTTTTACATTAGCAGTTAAAGATGGCATAAAAGAAGCACTAGGTAATGATTTATTTTCAACAATAGAAGAAGCAGAGGCAAGAGCAATCGAATTAGGTTGTAGCGGATACCATGAACACGAACAAGACGGCGTTACTGCTTATATGCCATGTGATAATATGGACGATTATACAAGATTAACTGCAGAAGAACACGAGGACGCAGATGAGGGTATGTTAACCTTAGTATCTGCTAGTGATACAGATTTGGAAAGCGGATCGCTTGAAAAAGGATTAACTTTTCAAGATGAAGTAAATAATGTACTTATTACATTAGTTGCTTTGGTTAAACGAGCAAAGGAGCTTACTGCCTTGCGAGTTAAAAAACAAAAAACATTGTCAAAACAATCAGTTGAGGCACTAACAGAACTACAAGATGAGATACAGGGAGTATTCCAAGATATTGATACCCTTTTAACTGTCGCAGGTCCTGAAGTAGATGAAATTGATAGTACGACATTGTTATTAGAAACAGAAAAAGTGCTAATGGAAACATTAGACGAGACATTATAGGAGATATTATGAGTGAAAAACTAAATGCAATGAAAAAAGAACTCAAAGCACTTAGAGAGTCCACCATGCATGAATTCAAAGAAGTAGATACTGCTGATTTTGATTCTGCCAAAAAAGAAGAGTGGGCAAATCGTAATGAAAAAATGTCAGAGTTAGTTCAGACCATAAAAGAAGCTGAAAAACTAAACACTGAAAGAAAAGAGTTAGAGGACGCAATCGAGGCAGGAAAAACAGTAGAGCCAAAAGCAATACATTTTGAAAAGTCACAAGAAGCACCTAAAACACTTGGTGGTCAGTTTTTAAATTCAGACGCTTACAAAGCGTTTGCTAACAACGGACAAAAAAACATTACATCAGAACTAAATTATAACTGGGGTACAAAAGCTGATACCACAGAATCAACAATGCCACCACCAGTAGTGAGGGCTCCAAGAATACAAGAATCTGCACAAGATGACCCTTTTGCAATTCCTAATCTTATTGATACAATCACAACAGACCAATATCAATACAAGTATTTAGAAGAGACTACTTTCACAAACGCAGGTGGAGCAGTTGCTGAAGCAGGTACATACGCAGAAGATAGCCTTGCATTTACTGAAAGAACTGAAAACATTAGAAAATTAGGTTCATTCATTCCAATGACTGAGGAACTATTAGCTGATATGTCAGCTGCACAAGGATATATTGATTCAAGATTACGATTCATGGTACAACAAAACGTTAGTGACCAAATAATCGGTGGATCAGGTTCTGGAGCAAACTTAACTGGTATTCTAAACAAGACTGGTATCAATACATTTGATTACAGTTCTTTTTCAGGAAACCTAAAGAGAATTGGTCAAGTTTTAGAAGCAATAACTGAAATCCAAAAAGATTCATTTATGCAAGCTGACGCAATTCTTATGCACCCAAGTGACTGGTATCAAGTCATAACAGAAGTAAACGCAGTAACAACATCTGGTTCATTGAATCCATTGTTTGTTGGTGCAGGTAACTTTGGTAGCGGAGTGGCTGCAACCCTTTGGGGCTTGCCAGTAATTCCTACTACAGAAATGGGATCAGCAGGAACAGCATTAGTTGGAACTTTTGGTGGAGGACAAGCTATTCATATAGTCGCAAGACAAGGTATGGAAGTTTCAATGTCTGATAGCCATGACGCAAACTTTGTTAAAGACATTGTTGTAATGAAAGCTTCCGTTAGATTAGGACTTCCTATCTATCGACCAGCAGCTTTCTGCTCAATAACAAACTTCTAAGGAAACTTAGTTAATGGTAACTCGCTTAGACTGGGCAACTAATCTAGGCGAGAATCCATTTAGAAAGGATAAAATGGCAATTTTAAAAAAAGATGTATGGACTAACGAAAAAGGCGAAGTAAAAGAAGCTGATAGTGGACTTCCTAATGGTTGGGCTAAAGGTAAACTACTTGGACGTAAAGGTCAAGAAGTATCTGATTTACAAGTCAAAGAGTGGGGACTTACAAAAGAAACAAAAGCTAAAAAGCCTGTCGAGAATAAAGGCAAGTAGGTCTTAATGGCACACGACCAATATTGCGACAAGACTGATTTAAAAGCATATATTGGTCTAACAGGCACAGGACAAGATGATAATATTGATAATGCTATTAATGCAGCGTCAAGAGAAATAGATAAACTAACTGATAGGCATTTCTATAAAACTGAAACAGTTATAAGTAAATATTTTACGCCTATTGAACTATATTCACAAATAGTACCTGATATTGCAAATACTACTTCATTAGTAGTTAAATTAGATACAACAGATAATGGTACGCATGAAACTACTTTAACAATAAATTCGGATTTTTATTTAAAACCAATTAACCCATTACAAATTGGTAAACAAAGTAGCACACTTTATTATGAACCTTATACCTCAATAAATATACTTACTAAAAGAAGTGGAGAAAGATTTAATCCTGATATTGTAAAAAATATTAAAGTTGAAGCATATTGGGGCTATGACATAGTGCCAGACGCAATCAAACAAGCAACATTATTACAAGCAACAAGGTTATGGAAAAGAAAAGATACACCTTTTACTGTTTATGGTTCAGACCAAACAGGCGTAGTTGAATTATTCCAAAAATTTGATCCAGACGCTATGAAATTAATAAAAGGCTTCATGAAAAGAAGTTTGTAATGGCCAAAGCAAACGCTTCCGTAGAAGTAAAAGGGCTAAAAGAATTAAAAAAAAGAATTGCCTTAGGTGGTATAGCTTATACACCAATAAGAAAATTTTATAACGAATATGGTAAAGAGTTAAAAGACGCTTCAAAAGCAGTACTAGAACAATACGATAAAGATGATACTGGTACTCTTAAAAAAAGTATTAAATATACAAGAAGAACTGCACAAACAGGGGCATTGCCTAAAGGTGTTAGAGTTATGGCCACCGCTAAACACGCTAGTTATGTTCATGGAGATGTGCAAAAAGCATTTAAAGGTAAATATAATGAAGAACCTAAATGGAGTAGAACAACACCGCATTTTCCACCAGTACAGGCTTTAAAAGGTTGGGCAGGTAGAAAGCTAGGGGATCCAAAACTTGCTTATGTTGTGGCATTAAGTATTTCTAAAAAAGGTACACCAATTGTGCCATTTTTGAAAATAGCTTATGAAAATAGCGAAACTGAAAAAGAAGCATTATTGTTATTAGCAAGTAATAGAATAGAAAAAGCATTTAAAAAGACTCGTAAAGGTAATTTATAATGGCAAGTTTAACAAGTATAAGAAATGGAATAAGAGATAACTTAGCAAATATTACTTCATTATCTGTATATGGATATGTACCAGATAGTATCGAACCACCAACTGCAATTATTGGCGTAGTTGATAGCGTTAGTTATGATTCAACCATGCAGAGAGGTGCTGACACCTATGAGATACCGATTTACCTATATGTAAGCCGTGTTGACGCACAAGATAGCCAAGAGACATTAGACGGCTATTTGGCGAGTTCAGGGGCCAGTAGTATTAAACAACAATGTGAAAGTGACTTAACATTAGGTGGAATAGCTAGTTCAATTAGAGTTATTGAGGCAGACAACTATGGCGTGTATAATGTAAATAACATCGATTATTTAGGTGTAGAATTTACAGTAGAGGTAATAGCATAATGTATGAAGTAAATGTTGGAATTGAAATAGGCGGAGAGTATTATAAAGCAGGTTCATTAATACCTGAATCTAAAATACCTAAAAAGTCAAAAAAATGGTTACTTGAACAAAATGTAATAAGTAAACAATCTAAAAAAAATTTTATAAAAGAGGAAATTAAAAAAGAGTTAGTTATCGACGACGTTGATACAGAATTTGAGGAAGAATAATGGGAAGTTACGGAAGTGGAAGTAGTAGCCGTAGGCGTAGGCGTGCAGGTAGCACAAGTCGCAGAAGACGAGGTAATAGATAATGGCATTTATACATGGAAAAGATACAGTAGTATATTGGGGTGCTGATAATTATTCAACATACTTAAACAATGTAGATACAACTGCAACCGCAGACGTAGCTGAAACTACTACATTTGGAAATTCGGCTAAAACATATATAACAGGAGAAAGAGACGGGACTATAAGCCTAGGTGGTTTGTTTGACGCTACTTCTGACGCAGGACTTAATACACAATATGGTGCAAGTTCAGTTAATGTTGTTATTGGCCATGACGGTTTAGATACAGGAGATAGAACAACTTTTACATCAGCAATTATTACAAGTAAAGGTATTTCAAGTCCAGTAGGGGACGTAGTCGCAGAAACAGTAGATTTACAATCAAAAGAGGGTATTTGGAATGGATCCGTATTAGTTGCTAGTGCATTTACTACAACAGGCGCGCAAGGTTCAGCACAAGATAATACAGTACCTACTTCAAATGGCTTAGGTGCATTCGTGCAAGTAACAAGCGTAAGTGGTACAAGTCCAACTGCAACAGTTAAAATACAACATAGTGCAGATAACTCAACATGGGTTGATTTAATTACTTTTTCACAATCTAGTAGTGCAGAGTCACAAATTAGTTATGTGGAAAGAGGAACGACAATTAATAGATATCTTAGGGTATTTAACACTATCGGTGGTAGCAATACTCCGACAGTAAATGCTATAGTAGGTATAGCAAGAAATAATTAATAAGAGGAGATAATATGGCATTCGTACATGGTTCAGATTCAGTTTTTAAACTTGATAATTCAGGTGGCTCATTAACTGATATAAGTTCATATGTAAACAATGTTGATTTTCCACAGACTGCTGATGTTGCTGAAACAACAACTTTAGGTGCAAGCAATAAATCTTATATTGTAGGACTTAAAGACGCAACAATATCACTTTCTGGACTATGGGACGCAACCGCAGACGCTATTTTTGGTGCTGTTGTCGGACAAAGTGCAACTCTATCATTTGAATACAGTCCTGAGGGAACTGGTTCAGGTGCAGTAAAATATACTGGAGAAGCAATAATGACTAGCTATGCTAAGTCAAGTCCTGTTGGCGATGTAGTAGGATATTCAGCAGATTTACAAGTAACAGGTGCAGTTACAAGAGCAACACACTAATTTTATAAATAAGGAGTAATCTATGAAAAGATTAAGTATAGAGCAAATTAAAGACTTGCCCTCTGTTCCAACTAAAGAAATAAAAATAGATGAGTGGAATTGTACTATTGAAGTACAAGGCATTTCTAAAGCTATGCAGGTTGAATTAGGCAGGCAATTAGAAGACGGCGAAACTGACGCATTCGATTATCAAAAACAATTATTAAAAGTTTGCGTAAGCGATCCGCAACTTTCTGATGAAGATATTGATGAACTCTATAAAAAAGATAGTAAAGTAATTGATAAAATATTTTTAATTATAAATGAAGTCAACGGCATAGGAGGTTCTGCGGAAGCAGACGACTTTCTTAACGAATAACGATAACTTATTTCAATTCAAACTTGCCAGAGAGTTAGGCATGACTGTGAGCGAACTAACTACTAAAATGAGCAATAAGGAATATACTCGGTGGATTAAATTTTATAACTGGGAAATTACGGAAAGAAATAAGATATTAGCTATGCAAGAAGCAGAAAATAAAAAGAGGCAAGCCTAATGGCTATGGCAGATATTGCGATAAATATCGTAACAAAAGGCGCTGAATTAGCTAAAAGACAATTACAAGGTATTGGTAATCAAGGAGATAAATCATCTAAAGGATTAGGTAGATTTAGTACCGCAGTAAAAGTCGCAGGAGTTGCTTTAGCAGTAGGATTAGCAAAAGGTTTATCAAAAGCAGTAACAGAATTTATTGCCTTTGACGATAAAATGGTACAGTCCTTAGCTATTATGGACACGACTGTGGCACAACAACAAGCTATGCAAAACGCAGCTTTGGAAACTTCACGAAGTACTCGTATAGGTGCAGAGCAATCAGCAGAAGCATTTTTCTTTTTAGCGTCGGCAGGTTTAAATGCTGAACAATCCATACAAGCATTACCACAGGTTGCAAAATT
>PDMX01002427.1_pt1 | contig 11049 bp, 4 predicted proteins | sample 1515501 | NCBI WGS metagenome assembly PDMX01 (sample SAMN07343022, study PRJNA328102) | Marine metagenome, whole genome shotgun sequencing project. | biome: marine; feature: bay; material: water; isolation source: viruses from water sample < 0.22 micron filtered, nuclease treated ...
TAAATTTGCCTGCATCTGTGACTTTGGTGTTTGTCCCTAATGGAACAGGATCACTTAACAAAGAACTATGTGTGATGCCATTAAACACAGCACCTCCATTCCAAGGAACAGATTTCGGATTAGAAACCACGGGACTATTCCCGCATCTTGCTGTTGGAGGAGACTTTTCTATAACAGGAGTAAAATTTAATTCGGCAACATCAACGGAGATCACTCCTACATCAGATGATGCGAATGGCGGGTTGTTACTTAAAACACCTAGTGGCGAAAAATATTGGGCACTATTTGACGGCTAGTTATTGAAGGTGCTTTCATTATTGGTCAACAATAAAAAATAATTCTCGCCATTTACAGTAACTTTCGCTTTGTGAGTCCAATTAGGGCCCACTTCTATTGGGCTGCTTATTGATCTTACAGATAAGTTTGCACCAATCCCTTTAGTATAGATCGTAGGAGATTGCTCCCAAATCAAGTTTAAGACTCTTGCCCCTTGCGAGTTAGTAAGATTATTGCCGCCGGTCAAATCAACATCCTTAGTTTTAATGGCGTCAATTTGTAAATTGGAGGGACTATTTGTAATTGTGTGATTTGATGCCTTAACCCATGGATTATTTCTTCCAGAAAATGCTCGTGCAGATATGCCGCCGCCGTAAATATATAGTCCGGGCATAGTTTTTGCATTTTCATCATTTGTTAAGGATAGGTTATTAGTATTGACAAGGTGAACAGGCCCGCCGAATTCCATTAATCTTTTGAATGTGTTTTGCTTATAATTTACAAGGTTTCGTGACTCTTTGTACTGTAAACCTTCAGTTGCCCCTTCAATGCTTGTTTGAAATGTATTTACGCTAATTAACTTAAGGAAGGTTATTTGCTTAGAACGATCTCGTGAATCTGATAATAGAGAAGCGCCGTCTGAGTTTCTATACGGATTCGTGATGCCGCTAGATTCGTCATTTAATGATTGCCTAGGGCGAGAAAAGTTGTTAATATTGCTAAAATATACAGGCTCTTCTCTATAAAAAGTTTTATCATTTAAATTATAGAAAAATTGCCAACTTCTAAGAGCACCTTTTGTGCCGCCAGATTTTTGATATTCATATATTCTGAATCTATCAATCCCATTGCTGTCGTCTGTAATGTGATAAATTTTGTTATAATTATCATCAAATGTAAATAGCACTGTTCCGTTTGAAAAAGGCTTTCTACCAAAAGTTGTTGGTGGTATATAGACATATGTATATTGCACAGAGGGCAATTCACCTGATGTTTGGTCATATATCTCTTCTTCAGGTGAGTAATACGGTAATGTGCTGGCAGTAAAGCCAGAACTGTCGTAATCAAGTGCGGTAAAATAGGTTAGATTACCTGCGAATAATTTAATATCATCAGAAATACCTGTCCCGCCGAGGTTATTAAAAATACCTGCAGCGGAACTTGCATCTTGTGACTCTCGTAAATTGTTGTCTTGCGCAAAACCTAATGCCATTGCTCTACCTTATTATGCATTCATTGATATTGTCCAACCTTTATTCCTTAATAGGTTAAGGTTGTCTTGTGTCTTAGCATCTTTTTTAATTGATCTTTCTGTGACCCTAGGATTACTCCCCAAACTTACAGTTACACCGCCCCTGGGATTTGCAGTCCAGTTTGCAACTAAATCTTCAAATAATCTCTTAGCGCCGTCAAATGATAAATTATTTCCTACTAGGTTCAGTTTATTTAATGATACATTACCAGCAATTGATCCTATTTGATAATCTGATATTGAATTATTCTGAAAGTTTATGTTTGATAATTTTCTTGATTCGCTCAAGTCAGGCATTGCTCCTGCAATATTGTTCTCACTCAAGTTAAGTTCCCAAGCATTAATCGCCCTAATAACAGAAGCACCTGTAAATTCATTATTCTGAAATTCAATTTGTTCAACATTATTGTTAGTTATTGTGAATGTTCCTGACATGTTATTGTTACCCATTCTCAACAATCTTAACTTTGTGCTACCGTCAAAGTTGGGAGCAACACCTGTAATCTGCGCATCAATTAAAGTAAACTCTTCTATGTTTGTCAAGAAACTAGTATTCGGCATCTTGCCTCTAATATTAAATCCTGAGGACACATTTTTTCCTCTACCTTTTAAATAAAACTCTCTCAAACTGCCCCCACAAGGTTCAAATACACTTGATGTGCCTTGTTTTTCTGAGGAACTCGAAGATGCAACCGGAACTTTCCTTACGGGTCTCACATTATATATGCTAGATTTGGATGCTTCTATTTGTTGACCTGTCAAGAAACTCTGTGCCATACCCGTTGCTTTTTGCACCCCATCAATTGTGACGGTATTTGAACCTTCGGTTGATGACCAATATATTCCTGTTTGATTTCTAACATTGATACTATTAATCTTGAAATCAACATTACCTGATAATAAGTACAGCGAAAATCTGCCTGCCGTTTTCACAGGAAATCTCAGTGTAAGTGTCGTAGAAGATGATGTTACAACCTGCGATTCTTTCGCCAACGGCGCAGCGGTTGGGAAATCTGCTCCACCAGTATAATCATCCACAGAAACTATTAAACCATCATTTATAGTTGTTCCACCAGTTCCAACAGGCTGAACTATACCTCCGTATACAATACCTCCAGCGTCTAAAGCATCAAACTCATCACCTTGTTGAGGTGATGCTGGGGCACCAATTGCAGTCCAGTTTGCGTCTTGATCAGCGACAATCGTGAAGTTTCCTGCCCTTGCAGATACTGTTATCTCTCCCTGCATTGATTCGTGACCAACTACAGTGCATTGATAATAATATGTTCCTGGAGTTGAGAATGTGTATGAAATAACTCCGCCGCTCTCTGAAGCTATTGTTGATCCGCCACCATTTGTATACTTTAATGGATGCCCGCCGGTTGTGTTCGTCAGTTCAAGAGTATCTCCCGCATATATTGTCAAATCAGGATTTGTTGAACTTATTGCGCCGTCTCTGTCCGAACCTGCACCAAAAGTATACTCTGATCCATTTCCGCCAGTGACAGTAAGTTGATGATCTTCTACTTGATCGGCAATAGCAATCTCGCCTCCGCCAAGAGTTGAAGATAATTTTATAGAGGCGCTTGTTGCTGATATAACATAATACGATGACGCACTTGTAAGTTGCGCAAACCCTCCTGTTACACCTGAAGCATGTAAAAACCTAACCTTTGTGCCATTAACGAAAGGATGCCCTGAAATGGCAATCCTATTATTACCCTTATTGAAGTTCGAATATGTAGGACTGAATGATGGCGCAACACCTAAATTCAGAATCTTATATTTTTCGCCGGTAAACAAATCTCCTGTTTGTGTTTCACTCATTGTAACTTCAGAGATATTAACTTTAACTTCATAATTCCCCACAGGTAAATTTTGCCCGTTTGTCTGTAGCAACATTTCGACTCCGGATTCTGCTCTATTGCCGAGTTGCCCAATAAGTTTGTTGCCGACATTTGATAGTGTTAATGTCCCGGTGAGACTATTGACATTTGTCCACGATACAGCAGATCCTAATGTGAAATTTGGATCAGGCATATATTCAGTTTCACTAGCGCTTGATCCGTGATTTGTCGTTGAATTAAATTTCTGAGACCCAACAAAAGCAGACGAACTTGTTCTTCCTGGAACACTAGATGTATATGATCCTGTGAACGACCCCGGGCTTGTTGACTTCAAGTTCGGGAAAGGTGATGTTGTGTCGTTTGCATTTGTTGTAGGTTTTAATGTGCGGTACATTAATTCAAGCTCGTCTCTTGCAGGAATATACCAATCATCGTACTCACCTATAGTCAACGCCTCAACAGCAGCAGCTGCTTCATATTCAGCATTGCCGTTATATTCAGAACTAGTGTTTGAATATCCCAAATGAGTGTTTGTCGATCCTTGATTACCCGGTCCTGCTCCTGTGAACCTAGACAGAAAAAATTCATATTGTTTAGGTGCAACAACTAAGTGATATTGCTCACCTATAATATCTGAAGCCATTGTCCCTGCGTAATACCCACCTGCATAAGAAGAACCTATTCCTCCTGGAGGCGCTTCAGCGACAGCGGACTGATAATCATTACCAAAGAAATTATTTGGGCCTGGGTCACTGCTAAAGTTGCAGTTTGTAAACCTAACATAATCAAGTTTTGGTGTCCCATTAAATGAGCCTGCAGTCATTCTACCTGTCAATCTTGTATCATAGAAATCGATATATTCTAAATTAGGCAACCCTCTGAAAAGAGTTGAAACGGTTGCTGAAACATGACTGACCCTGAAATCTAATTTTGTTAAAGAGTTGCACCCCTGAAAATACCCATTAATTCCGCCCGAGGGGTTTGCAGAGCCATAGTTATAATAATGAACATAAGTCTCAAGAAGTTCTTTATTTGAAACATTAACTACTTTTGTGCGATTTGTCCCAAGATGCAAATATGTAAGAGTGTCTGGTATTTGCACAGTGTTGGCGACCATAGCGCCGTTTGGTGAAGTCTGTCCACGCAAATTATTACCGTATAAGTGTAACACAGAAAGATTATTAGGTTGATGTTGTATTTTACCGGTAGCACTATCAGTAAAAGAATTATGAGTTACTTCGTAATTTACATAATCAAAGCTGTGACGCTGGCAATAATAATTTTTAATAGTATTTCCGTTAACATAAGGCATTACATCGTTAGATGTTCCTGTAATCATTCTTCTTGTAAGATCTAATTGATGATAGTTAGCATCAAAATCAAAATGAACTAGCGATGATGGTTCTGGTATTCCGGTACCGCTTGCCTTTAATTGTCTTATATCAATTAACACAGCGTCCGAAAAGCTTGCTGATAATTGTAAATGTGTTACGCTCGAGGGCACATAATCGTTCAATTGCTGATTTGCTGATACGCCTGATCTACTCAAAGGATTAGCATTCGCATAAATCTTTTTCAATTTTCCTGAAGTGTGACCGGGAAGTTCTCCCCCACTAATTTTGAAAAAGTTAGGTAGTTCGCCAAAATCCTGATTACTAATATCAATAAATTGAAGTTGTCGCATCTCAACATTAGGAAACTCGTTAATTCTTAATGTTTTTTGTGTTCTATAATCACCTTCTGACCAAAAATCTAACTCTAAAACTTTATTCGGATCATTGTAAATGTCTATGAAAACATCAGCGGTTGCAGGTGTTCCTGGATTATAACTAAATGTTCCTGAAGTTGACCCAGCAGTTATGGGAATTTCTCGACCTAAACTACCTTCAGGTACTGATGTGTTTATATACAGTATTGTCGGCCTTACGAATGTTCCAGCATTACCATTAACATCCTGACTAGTTGTTTTCATTCTTATTTTTGCTTTGTTGAATGCACCTTCAAACCTAAAAGGAATATTCCTCATGGTAAAAAAGTCTCTGTTAGTTCCGTTCACATTTACAGTTACTCTGTGTGTAGGAACTTCTGCTTCGAACCTTTTCTCGGTCAACTCGCCTGTGAATTCTATGTTTTCCAATTCTATTATAGATTCAGAATTTGCACCTTTTATTATGGTATCTGCGCCGTAAAAGATTGGGCCGTATGTAGGTTGGCCATTGACTACAGGACCATCTAGAACCTGTGACCATGAAGATACTCGACTAGTAGAAATGTCAGCACTTTTAATTGTAGGTGCGCCGCCGCCAGAATAATCAGTATAATTATATTTTATTGCACCTGCACGAAGTTGATGATTCAACCTTAAATTGAAATCAGTCAATTGGTTTACAGTACCGATCTTATTCAGGGAACCGACAATCGATAATGAACTCAAATAATTTGCAAAATTATTTTTTTCTTGGTCAACATCTAAATCAGCCAAATTATGAAACATTTCTGTCGTCAAACCTTCAGCTTGAACGCCCCTGATATGATCAAGGTCTAATCTGTTAATGCCCAAATTTCTTAAGGCTTCCGTCTGATTGTCAACATCACTTAAATAATTGCCGACATTTAACCCTATAAAGATGCTCATTATTGCTCCTTACATGTTAGTGTCATTTGAACACTAACATTACCATCTTCTGCAACAGGTGTTGCCCTAAAATAATACGCTTCATTGTTGAATAATCCCGGAGTAATAGTATTTCTATCGATATTAAATATATTTTCTAAACCAAAGTCCACTGCTTCGTCCTTTCCTACATAGAAGGAGTAAAGTTCCTGTCCATCTGCTAACGGTAAATCTGTTTGAGTATCAAATCTGATGCCCGATAACCTGTCTTTGCTTGTAAAATTAGACGGCGCTCTGTCTGTAGTTACCTGAACATCTTTAACAACTACAATATTTGATGATTCGCTACCCTGAACATTAAACTGAGTATTCGATTCTTCAAATATTGTATTTATCTGCTGGCTCTCTAGCCCTCTTTTAAAATCACCTTGTGCATCTATCCCCGGTGCCGCACCTTGCCCTGCTATACCAATAAAGTTTGGCACATGCGTACTGTTAGATGTCTCAGAAAATTCTTCAACAATAATATTATTTATGCGAGCATGAGAATTCATCGCAACAAACATGTATAAAGGTTGCACATTAAACTTATATATTTCACTAACTGAAAAATCTTTTTGTGGGTCAGCCTTTGATATTTTGTTATCATCAGAAAGCGTTACAATTTTTGCATCAACTGCAGTAACTGCAGAAAAATCGAAATCAGGAACATTCGAATCTCTTTTATCAATATAAGCAACTGTTTGCGGAGGTTCTAATCCTAACGGAGACTGTGGAATTGTAGTAAACACATATCCTGTTGCAACACCATTGACACCGATTTCTGCAGTGCCGACAGTTTTTCCTGAAACAGGTGGAGTCTCTGAATCACCTAAGAATATAACTCGTTTTTGTGAACCACCAGGAGAATATCCTTGTGGATTACCCGGTGTATTTAATGGTGGTTCGTCAATTTGTTCAATTTGATACGAAACAGTTGAAACTGATCCTTGAATACAAGATGAGTTACCGTATCGCCCATTAAAGGGTTTATCAACACTCTCTCTGACTCTATAGTCTTGTTCAAATCTTCGTCCTATGCCACTATCTACCTCACGCAATTCTGCCATATTGGTGATGAATCTAATATATCTATTTTTGGCCCAATCAACACTTAGTTCATTTCGGAAATTGAAATAGTCTCCGTATTCGATGGGATCATCATCTGAAGGATCGACAGGATAGACCCTTTTATTGTCCCCGAATTTTAAGTAACCTATGTTGTTTTCAAACCCTTCAGTTGGTCTTTCTCCTGTTACACCTATCGAGAAATCAGCAGAATTTGTATGTGTAGCGAAACTAGGGTCATTGTTGAAAGGATTCAAGAAATGAATCTTGAATCTGTTTGCTTCGATAGGTGTGTCAGAAGCAACAATACTTCTATTCATTGATATCAGCTTCGCAGTGAATAGGTTAGTATCATCTCCTGAACTAATGTCGATGACATCAGTTAAACCATTAAGGTTTACTCTTTCGCTGATTTCAGCAGATCTCAAATTGTATTGATCATCGTATCGTCTTTGGAGATCTGCCGTTGTAGGATCTGTTGCAAGTCCTGTTCCCCTCAACCTTAAATATACATTTGAAAGTCCCGAACCTATGAGTTTCGCATCAACATCAAGCGCAGTCAAAGGCTCGGCGGGAGTATAAGGAAATACAGTATCTGTAGGATCTCTGAAATTCAATGCTGTTCTGTTAAAGAATGTGAACGCAACATTTTTTTCAAATCTGTCTGATGCAGCTAAACTAACTGATTTAGCACCATGCTGTCCATCACTACTTGTAGTAACTTTTACAATATCAATTCTTACATTTTCATCAGATATTGCTGCTAAAGTTAAAGGATAAACCTTTTTATTATTTGTTATGCCTTGATAATTTTCGTTTTCAGGGTCATATCCAAAAGAGTTTAATATCCTAGCCTTAGGGTGTAATGCAATAACAGCACCTCGAGGACTTGGGTTCGAAATGGACCTAGAAAATAATCTACTGTCGCTGGTTGTGCTAGAAAATGTAACATTACCTTCATCACCACCGTCAATATAATACGATGACCCGTATTTGTATATGAAGGAAGGTTCAATTAGATTAGATGTGTTTCTGTTGAATATGACATATCTGAATTTAAAATCTGCTGCTTGCAAGGCAGGAGTTTCTAGTTGGTTCTCAATAATCCATGTGTGCAATAACACCCATCGTGCTTCACCGTTGCCAATAGGTACATATGCATAAAACTTTGCGCCGATGGCACCATACCACGAGAATTCAATCTTATACATTGTTACTGTTTCAAGATCAGCGATATATCCGGACTGCCCACTACCGTTTAATGGGTCGCCATTCCATTTTGCTCTAGGAATTCTGACTTCATACATGTCTTCAGATTTATCTCTCCCAGGAGGTTGCTGGGGTTCTGATCTTCTGCCATCCGCATCGGGAATTAAGTCAGTTGTAGGAGTTCTATATTCGTCTGCAGGAACTAAGTTCATGCCTAAATTATTTTCTAGAACTGAATCAGGTATTCTTTGTGTTGACCTTCTTATGATATTCCATTGTGAACCTGTAACCTGAAACATGTATTGGTCAGTATCGTTTGCACAACCCCATTCAATTTTATCAGATTGCTCTCTAGGGTTGTTTCTGAGTCGTAAACCGAATGTAAATCCTGAAACACGACCCGGCTGATATCTAAAGGTTTTCTTACTTTCGATTACACCTACTGTCGAATTAAACGGCGACCCGCCTGGGCGAGTAAAATCAGCACGACTATATGTTTGAATGGGTTGATATTCCCCGACATATTGCGGACGAAAGGCAAGATCGCCGACTGGTCTATCTGTTTTAAATGGATATGTGACAGTTTGCGCACCGTTCTGTACAGTATAAGGAGGATATACTTCTTCGTCATTTTGAATTTTAAAGTAAAACAGAGTCCATTTTTCTATTTGATCAAAGGCATCTTGGCCGCTATACCCATTGACACCATAAACAACATTTCGCATGGTGCTCTCACTTACCCAACCACCATTGCTTCCTGCTGATACCGACCAACTTGCCTTAGTAACTTCATACTGAGAGTTATCTTCTCTGATAATAGCAACTGAATCGTTTAGGAAATTATCTTCAGCAAATCTAGGATTCACATCAATCCAAATTTCATATAACCATCTGCCTAGCGCAATAAATCTTATGTACTTTCCGAAGTTAGATTGTCCTTCGGGAATTTCTTCTGTGCCGTTAGGGTGGTCAGGGTATGTGTACTGTACGGGAAATGATTTTAAGTATAATGCTTGTTCAGATGTTTCTTCGTGGAATTCAGCAAATCCTCGCTTACCGAAAATTGGATTGTCTCTGTGATACCACCCATAGGGAATTTTGCCGTCACCGACAGTATAATAGTTCCAATTAGACCTATCTAACCCGTATGTCGATACATCAGCAAATAAACTTAATTGCTCTTCGGCACGATCAACACCTAGAAGTGTACTACTCACCTCAGAATTGTTCTTAAATACTTCAATAACCGGGTATTGCTTCATCTACGCCGTCATTTCCGACAACAGCAGGCAAAGAGTTTACAGAAACAGTAAACGCTGAGCTTCTAGCCTCTTCTTCTGTAACAAGAGGGTTGCCCGCTGCATCGGTTAGTGGAACACCTTTAATGTCCACTAGTTGGTGGTAGGATTTACTTAAAGGTGCTGGTACCTTATCAAATCCAATCTTTACCTGTCTTGGCATTTATTGTTCTTCCCATGTCAATCCTATTGCAACATCAGCAGTTACATCTACAGATTTATCTGCATCAACTGCAAAGTATAGTGTTTCCGCTTGATCAGTTAGTGGGTAAGATAAATATTCTTTATTATAATCAAAATATGTATCAAGATTCACTTGTTCTGTTCCATTAGGTTGCAAGTATAATGTCGCAACATTTGATCCTGTATTTGGAATGGGAACAACCACATTATTAACTGCATTAACAGATGTCAGTGTATCAGCTAAAGGAACTTGATTTGCAGTCTCTACTGCTGAAACAGTCAATGCTCCATTTGATCCTGGGTTACGAGCAAACCTTTGATCGGGAAGGAATATGCCGCCCTGTTTCAACACAACAACATCATTGAATGATTGCAAAACTTCAAAATAGTAACTATTGCTTTGTTTGTATAATCTGCCGAATATTGTTTCATCATCAACATCGCCAATCACACCTTGATACCAACCATAGATTTCTTCTCCATTTTGAATGTATGGAGCGTCGGATTCTGTCACTGACATAGGTAAACCTTCCGGTGTTACAACATAGTCACTATCAAGTGTCAAAGTGTGGTCGATGTTTACAAGTGTCAATGTTTGGAATATAGGAGTACGCTTCATTCTCAATCGAACAGGTGTTTGATCCATATTCGCTGTTGACATCTTAGTAGGATAAACTTGAACCCTGTTACGAACAGGATTGCTTTCAAGGGTACTATAGATGATGTCTTTTGTTTCAAGACCATAAACGAGATCAGCACGATCAGGTATTAGCGTCAAGGTTTGACCCTGCGGAGTCTTACTCAAGTATATTTTGTCCGCAGAATCGTCAACCCATACAACTCTAATGCCGGTATCAACCGGGTTGTCTGTTTTAATTTGCGCTCCCATGAAATACACAAGATGCGGTAAATTAACTTGAATGCCGCTAGCTCCAGCAATTGTTTGTGCAGGCATATTAAAACTAACACCGAATGTATGATCAGTGTAAGTTGGGTTGCCAGCATGCACTAGCCACTGTTTACCATGTGCTGCTACAACATCGTTATTATTATGGCTGTATAGACGAACAGTACCACGGTCACCACCATCGATGTAGTATGAAGCACCATACTTAACAATGTGATGACTTTGCGATGTTCCGTATGTGTGCGTTTTGGTTTCACCATCACCTAATGTCGCAGGTGTACCCCCACCATATACATTGTATGTAATAGGAAGTGTTGCGTTACCAAGAGATGCAATCTTCAACTGATTCGATGCTC
>PDMX01001970.1_pt1 | contig 10950 bp, 21 predicted proteins | sample 1515501 | NCBI WGS metagenome assembly PDMX01 (sample SAMN07343022, study PRJNA328102) | Marine metagenome, whole genome shotgun sequencing project. | biome: marine; feature: bay; material: water; isolation source: viruses from water sample < 0.22 micron filtered, nuclease treated ...
TCATGATTTTAGTACTCTCTCTAGTTGTGCGAAAAGTTGAACTGCGTTTGTTTCATTGCATTCTATTAGCTGTTTAGCTGCAACGTGAATGCGTTTTAATTTGTTTATGTCGTCTTGTCGTGCCCAGCCCTCGTAAGTTTTTCCACCCTCTGAGAATATCGCCAAGATATGATCTGGTATTTCGTTCTCTTCCGATTCCTGTGCCGCCTTTTCCATCTCTGCAATAGCTTTAGCCTGCTTTTCCTGAAATATTTCACGCAATCGCATCAGAACAAGAACAAACAGAGCAACGGCGCATGACAGTAGTAGTACGTTGTAGTAGTTCATTTATTCAATTCCTTATCAAGCAAAGTCAATAAATAGCATATGTGTAATTCGCTCACTATCTTGGCTCCCATACATAACTATCAACCCAATGACAAAACCACACCTTACTTCCACGCTTTCTTAGCTTTCGTGCCCTCCTTGGGCAAACTCTACGTATAATTCCCATCCGCAATTGTCCAATGTAAAAAGATTCTCGTTCACATACACCATCTGTATAATTCACGATATCACCCCACAAGCGCAAAGCACTGGCAGTGTGAATGCAAGAATGATCATTGATGTTTCTATGCAATTTCCGATTTTCATGGTGTAGCCTCACTTCGTTGTATTTATATTAATTGTAGTAGTCGTCCGTGACTTTGCAAATTTTATTTGAATTAGACTCCAAGCCTTTCAAGCAATTCATCATCTGTTAATTTTTCAATTTCCGAATCTGGCTTTAATTCAGGATTAACCACATCAAACAAGTCAATAAAATGTTCATCTAAAAACGCTTCAATACTCATAATATTCTCACTTTGTTTTGTTTTCGTTAATGTCTCTCGATGTATTGAATTATGAACGATACGAACACGTATTGCAACTTTTATTTTAATATTTTAAATGTAAATATTTTAAAAATAAATGTTGCACTATCAATTATCGTCATCTAGTATTTGCACATCGACATACATAAGCACACACCGGAGCATCACATGAACAACGAAGAATTTAAACAAAAAGTACGCAGAGAAGTAATGGACAAATATAAGAACATCAATAGCATGAGCGTGCGCGACGTTGAGGGCGAACTCATCTATGTAGAAATGGAAATCCAGGAAATCAACGATTCGATCAAAGAGGGCCGCGTTACTGGCTATAAAGTGTCATCAGCTAAAAGCAAGATCAAGTTTTTGACATTCGAAAAAATGCTACTTGTTCGTGAGCTAGATGCACGACTAAAGAAAGGACGCGACATTGATAAGAAGCGGGCCAACGACAAAGACCAGGTGATCAAGCATCTTGAGGCGCATATCAGCAAGCTTGAGTCAACGATTGAAGACCAGGCGGGGCAATTGCTAGCCGCGCGTCTTGAGCTCGTCACAGAGAACGACAAGCTGAAGAAATTGATAGAAGAAAAAGACAGCGATATAGATTTATTAATTGTTAAGCTAAAAAACATTGCATTGCATCAGTAATTTATTTGTATACGTATGAAATGGTTGCATGTATAATGAAATGGTTATTAACAACCCTAGGAAAAATATGATTTGCGTAAAATGTAAAGAAGATCTTGCAGAATCAATGTTTTACAAAGATAAGCACAAGCCAAGCGGATTTAAACCAAGATGCAAGCCTTGTGACAAACTTTCGGTAGATGTAGACAGAAGGAGAAAATACGAAACAGAATACTGGTCTGACCCAATCAGAGCGAAAAAAAGAAAGCAGCAAATAAAAAAATCAATGGAAAAAAACAAAGATCATCATAAAAAAATACGATCAGAATACCTAAAGACAGAAAATGGAATTAATACGCAAAGGAAAAGCAGGCAAGTAACAAGGTGTAAATCTAAAGGCGTTTACGTTGAAAGCGTTGACCCACTAGAGTTGTACAAACAGCAGGATGGTATTTGCTACCTTTGCTATGAAAAATTTACATTTAAAGAAATGGAAATGGATCATGTTATCCCCGTATCAAAAGGCGGAAAGCATGAATTAAATAACGTAAAAATGTGTTGCGGTAAATGCAACAAAATTAAGGGATCAAAGATCCTACCGGAGGTGACTTATCAAGTGGTTCAAACATCAAAGTGACGCGAACATGAATGCGAAACTTCAAGAAATCATATTCGATCATGGCATAGAAGGTTATGGCCTTTATTGGTATTGCCTAGAACTTGTCGCGCAAAATGTAACGACTGACAACCTAACTTTTGAGTTGGAGCACGACGCTCGAATCATTGGCAGAAATATCGGAATGCCAGCGGCAAGAGTTCAAGAAATAATGAAGTCTTTCATCGCGAATGATCTTTTTAGCGCATCAGAAGGTCGCATTCAGTGTTTAAAACTTGCACAACGTTGCGATGACTTCACTGCGAAGGCTGTTCGTTCAAAAGGAGTAAAAAGCCTTAAAAATCAAGGTGTCCGATTAAGTCCGACAAACTCCGAGAAAGTCCCTCTAGAAGTAGAAGTAGAAGTAGAAGTAGAAAAGAATAAACATAGTGGCCAACAAGTTGACCTAGAGGATGTGATCAAAAATGAAAAAAATAAAATACCTGTCTGTCAGCATGAAAAGATTATTGAGATTTATCACGAGGTATTGCCAGAGCTACCGAAAACTATTGTTCATCTTTGGGGAGGTGCAAGAAAGAAAAATCTAAACGCTCGATGGAAAGAATACCCACAGCATCAAGATCTTGAGTTCTGGAGATTCTACTTTGGTCTTGTTAGACAAAGTTCATTCCACATGGGCGACAATGACCGAGGGTGGCAAGCTGATCTTGAATGGCTCGTCAAACAAACTAACTTTGCAAAAATATTAGGTAAATACGCATGATGCAAGCAGAGCAAATCGTAATCGGTTCAATACTGACCGACCAAAAGCGATACGACGAAGTTGTTGATATTATTTCTGTTGACGACTTCTTGAATCGGTTGAATGGTGAGATCTTCAAAACAATCGAGTCACTGATTGCCACTGGCCAAGCTGTTGACGTCATAACCGTTGCTGAAAAGCTGTCAGAGAATGGTGATGACCATCTTTCATACTTGACTGACTTATCCTGCGATGCCAGCAGCGCGAACTACAAGGGCTATGCCCAGGTGATGGCCCGGGACTCATTCAAGCAAAAAGCAATAGTTAGGCTTGAGTTTGCCACCGAAGAAATCAAAGGATTGAAAGAGGTTGCTGACATCGAAAGCGCACTTGCATCGATACCCGAACAAGTGCAATCCAAGGAACAAGAGTTCAAACCGTTTGAGCAGATGTTGAAAGAGGCCATTCTACGCATTGACGAGCGCCAGAAGGGCGAAGCTAAGGTTGGCCTTAGGGTTGGCTTCAAGGACGTAGATAATCGCCTCCTAGGGCTTGAGGATGACGATTTTGTTATTATCGCGGGTCGGCCGTCGATGGGTAAAACAACATATGCCATGAATATTGCCGAAAACGTTTCGATGAGCGGTGGCAACGTTCTTGTATTTTCCATGGAAATGAATGAGAAAAGTTTGCTTGATCGTATGCTGTCCAGCATGTGCGGAATTCCAGCTAATCGAATGAAAACCGGTCTTGAGTTAGAAGATTATAATTTGCTTCAAATGGGTGTAGGCAAACTAAAGAAAGCGAACATAAATATTATTGACCGGCCATCAATGCACGTTAAGCACGTCGCCAACATTGCTAGAAAGTTTGACCGCAACAAAAAGCTCGACTTGATAATTATTGATTACCTTCAGCTTATGCGTGGAGACAACAAAGACAGGGTTCAGGAGATATCAGAGATAAGCCGTGCGTTAAAGGCGCTCGCTAAGACCGTTAAATGCCCCGTCATAGCACTTTCTCAGCTAAGCCGTGGAGTTGAGCAAAGACCGAACAAAAGACCCATTAACAGCGATTTGAGAGAGTCTGGTCAGATTGAGCAAGATGCCGATATTATCCAGTTTTTATACCGCGACGAAGTTTACAACGAAGACTCACCAAGCAAAGGCGTTGCAGAGGTAATCACAACAAAATTCCGTAATGGTGAGATAGGTACTGATTTTGTTTTATCTGAGTTAAATCGCTGTCGTTTCAAAGATATGCCAGCAGAATATATTCCACCGGAACCGGACGGTAAAAGCCAAGGATACTCATACAAAAAATGATAAGCCAACAGACGATAGACGAAATATTAAGCCGTACAAACATTGTTGACGTTGTTCACCCCTGCGTGCCAACACTGAAAAAGAGCGGGAAAAATTACCATGCACTATGCCCATTCCACGACGAGAAAACGCCATCATTTACCGTAGCAGAGCATAAGCAGATGTATTATTGTTTTGGTTGTGGTGCAGGCGGTAGCGCCCTTGATTTTGTTATCAATTATGAAAATCTAGGCTTTGTCGATGCAGTCAAAAAGCTGGCTGCAAATTGCGGAGTTGACGTGGATAACAATGATCACATTGCCAGCGCGCCCAAGTCGGTTATTGATACGCATAACGAGGATAAGCTAATCGTGCAGCTATACAAAGCGGATAACGAAGCAGGTCGCCCAATATCATCTACTGACTACAGCAGGTACAAGTTAGCAGTAGCTCGAATAGCAGGAAACAAAGCAAAGTACCCGAATCTAGTATAAATACTTTAAAAATAAATCTTGCAATACGAGAAATTATTAGATAGAATTCAATACATCAACTAAATATAAATTAACGAGAGTTAGAATTATGGATATACAAAAGATATTAGAAGATCATAATAAATACTTGAGAGGGGAAGGCGGAAAGAGAGCAAATATTTGTGACGCAGATCTTCGTGGCGCAGATCTTAGTTACGCAGATCTTCGTGGCGCAGATCTTCGTCGCGCATATCTTTGTGACGCATCGCTATTTAATACAATCGGAAACTCAAAAGAGATAAAAACTCTAATGATTTTTGATGAGTATATCGTTAATTTTTGCGGAGATGATATACAGATCGGCTGTAAAAAATACTCTCATGAAGAGTGGTTGAATTTCTCAGATGATGTAATAGATGGGATGGACTCTAAAGCGCTCGAATTCTGTAAAAAGAACAAAGAAACTATTTTAAACTTACACAAAATTAACGAGAGATAAGATTATGCAAACTACAGAAGAAATCAATAATGAATATTTTCAAGCAAGAGAAGCTGAGGCGAGATTTTGCCGCAGAATGGCATCAGCAGTTTTTAACGCAGGATCCTATATATCACCCACAGACGACGACATTGCCGCAGCTAGTCCGGAGTGGAAGCCAAGACTGCCAACCATGGAAGTTCAAGAGCTTTCACACTTGCCAAAGCGCCGCAATCCAACTACTTATGACTGGTGGTGGGCATAATGAAACATCGTCCCCAACTTTTTAATGCTGACGACGTGCGATTGATTGCGATATGTCTGCATGAGGGAACAACGCCAGGCAAGATTGCATATTACGTTTACGGCATAAGCTACGACGCTATGAAATCACGGCTTAAAACTCAGGGGACGAGCATAAAAGAGCTTTTAAACAATCCGATTCCAAAGAGGGAATATTAATGTTGCCAACACTAAACAAAGAGCGCAGCATGTCGAGCATTGAAATAGCCGACTTACTAGGCTCACGTCATGACAGCGTTAAACGGTCGATTGAAAGACTGGTTGAAGCCAAGGTTATATCCCAACCTCCATCGGTGGACGGGATTAAATCAGCTAACGGAACAGTGCCAACTTTCTACAAAATATGTGAGCGTGATACTTATGTGATCGTTGCGCAGTTATCGCCTAAATTCACTGGCAAGCTCGTCGACCGTTGGCGAGAACTGGAGGAAGTCCAAGCGACGGCACTTCCTCAAACGTTCTCTGAAGCTTTGCAACTGGCAGCGGATCAAGCCAAGCGGATAGAGGATCAAGACAGAGTTCTGATAGAGCAGGCGCCAAAGATAGAAGTTTATGAGAAGTTAGCTGATCGTAAAGATAGCGTATCAACAACTGTTCTAGCAAAACAATTAGAAGTTAGTGCACCTAAGTTGAATGCATGGTTAAAAGTTCACGGGTACAAATTTATTAATGGAAAAGATTTACCGACAGCAAAAAAACCAGAATGGTTTAATGTCGTATCTGGCTTAAACGAAAAAAACGGCAAAGAATATATGCAGTGCTTAATTACCCCATTAGGGCAAATTGAAATAGCAAAGAGGTTTAATAAGTGAACTCAAATAAAATAAACGAATACGCAAAAACAATACACGCTGATAATGTTGCTGCTGGCTGGTGGCCGGATAATCGCTGTATATTCGAAGTAATCCAACTTGTGTCTACGGAAGTTGCCGAGGCGACTGAAGGCGAGCGCAAAGATCTTATGGATGATAAGCTACCACAACGAAAAATGGGCGAGGTGGAGCTAGCAGACGCATTAATACGCATGTTGGATTTCGGCGGCTATATGGGCCTTAAGCATCGCTTTAATTCGCTTGTTGTGCCTGCGGGCAAAAAAGCATCATTTTATCACTACCACATTAACAGCAATCTATTCGCTTCGTATCCCGAAGACATGACTAATATGAATTACAGCGCTGTTATTGATTGCATATTTGACGCTGGATTGTATTTAAATTACGACATCGAAGGCGCGATGATTGAGAAGCTCGAGTACAACAAAAACCGCGAAGATCATAAAATTGAGAATCGCATGAAAGAAGGGGGTAAAAAGTTTTGATTTATTTTCCATTCATTCTTGGATTATCCGTACTTCTAACATTCATGCTGTACCTGGCGGTGGCGTTTAAGTTTAAGTGCAAGCTACAAACCATCGGCATGGTCGCAATCGTCGTAGTGTCGTGGACTATCACTGCTCGAGAGTGGCAGACTTTCAAGCTTCTTCTTGATACTCAAATTTAAGGAAATTTAACAATGGATAGAATTTATTTTTTATGTAAAAAAGGTGGTAAAACTGAATCCGAAATATGTAAGCATATTGAGGAAAATAGACTTACCAGGCTAAAGTGGTTAGATTTTGCCAAAAAACATACCGGATCAGAAATGATTTTTGCTGGTAATTATTTTGAAGGTGTAGAAATACTTAACCCAGAAAATATTCCTAATGACTGGTTCTCGCCAAAAAAATTAGGGAGATCCAATGTTTATAAGCCAAAAAAAGGGCCAGACTTAAAAGAACTTAAGTCTTTACCTAGAAAGCTTGGTGCTGATGATTTTACTGATAAACTTGGTATTAATGCTCAGTATGGTGGATGCTCTATTTATTGGGCGTCATACAAGCGGTATGGAGATAATAATATATTGTCATTAGTTGAAGGTATGGCCATTCCCGAAGATGTGACAGAACTTAAAATGTCTGAATATCACAAGATAGTTGAGGATAACAACAATGGATAAGAACGAATTAATAGTTAAGCAGCAAATAGAAATTGAACAGTTAAAGCTTAAGATAAAAGATATCAAACTTAATCTGAAGCCTTTATTGAGCAGCGCTATATGTTTACAGCAACATAGTATGGAAAACGCATCCTTTCCGAAAATGGGGATGAATTTAGCCATTGATTGCTGTCGCGTATTGTCAGATATTGTTCACGAAAATTAAGCCAAAAAAAAGCCCCTTACTTAAGGGGCAAATGTATCGAGAGAGACAAAACATATCTTGAGAGAGATATGGTTCTACCTTATGTTATTTATATGATTATGTAAAGTTATTTCTTAGCAAGCTTAGAAGACCATGCTTTTATCATGCCTTCGCCAGCGCCACCTAGGAAGTAAAACGCCAGTATCCATGACACTGGATCGCCAAGAGTTGAGTTATTCATCATTGCAATTTCTTTAAGTTGGGTAACTCGGAAATCAAATAACTCGCCATTTGTTGCAGTAACAGTAAAGTAAATCCAAAAACCAGCAACGATACAATGAATAGAAACGAACGTTACCCCGAATATAATCAGGGCAAAGCGCTGTGCAAGCTTGAAAGGCTCATACAGCTTCAAGAACATCATCTTAGCTTTTGATTTCTCTTCAGTCGTTTCCCACATATTGTCAGCAGTGTCAATCAATCCGCCGATAACTTTTTCCGATCCAAACATATTTGAAAGAAAGCTCATATTTTTCCACTCCGCAATATTTCAGCGTTTCGTTTTGCGCGTTCAGGTGTTTGCCTTGCGTATTTTGAATCTAGCAGCTCATCAGCGGCCTTTTCGTAATCTTTGTACACAAGAGCCATTATCATGCTTTTAAACTGTAGCGATCCAGATACACCCATCTGATAAGACATATCAATTAGAACTAATTTTGCAAAGTCTGGTAAGTGCGTGAACCATAATTGTTTTACCAGTGCTTTTCTAATCTCGTTTAAATTGTACTTTAGCCAAAAATCAATAACAGCATCCGGTATCGGCACATCTTCAATATTGAACCCGACGCCAATCGTTAGCTTGCCAGCCGTACAAGTATAAACTTGATGCTTGCGACCTTCCTCTGATTCTATTTTCTGCATTACTTTTTCTGATAATGTACTCATAAATCAAACGTCCTCACTAGTTCGTATGCTGCGTTATTAAGTAGTTTACCAGAATGGTTAAGTATTTCCTTTTCTTGTATGTCTTTAAGTATGTCGATATAGCTATGACTTAACAATACAGGACTACTTCGATACTGATTGACTGCTTGTGTACTAATATTGTTCATTCTTGCCACGTGGGCAAACGATATGCCACGCTCTTCTAGCGCTTCTTTTAATGTTTTCATAAATAACCCTTATTGATATTTATCAACAATAGTACTTTACAAACGATATACTTTCAACTAACATTATCAACACTAAATAAAAACAACGAGAGAGGCAGTATGCTAAACATATACGGAATGAGTATAAGCGATATCATGATCGCAGCTAAACAAGGCTATAAGCTTAAGTGGGTGCGGGTATGAGTGACGACTATGAAGGTTTAACAGAAGAAGAATACGCCATTCAATACGAATTAGATGCAATAGCAGATGCGAGAACAGACAATGATAATAACTGAGTACGATGAATTCCAGGCAAAAATTGGCGAAGTTCAAGAAGCTTGTAACTTTATTCCAGACGTTTCTACAGATGAGGGTTACGCAAAGTCTAAGCGCGTATCTCTTGATGTTGGCCAGATTCTAACTAAGCTTGAGAAGGTTCGTAAAGATAAAAAGGCGTTCTTTCTTGAGGGTGGAAAGCAAGTTGATTTGCAGGCAAAGGCAATCAAAAACCAGCTTGAAGAATTCCAGCTTCAGCACAAAGAAGCATACAAAGCTGTTGATCAAGCTAAAAAAGATCGTGAGAACGCACGCAAGGAGGCTTTAGAGTCTCGTGTCGAGCATATGCGTACACTTGCTGAATCAATGGCTGATAGTCACTCAAGCGAAATACAGGCCGCTATGCAGGCAATGAGTGATGAAGAGTGTTTAGACTTTTTTGAATTTACTGAGTCTGCGCTTAAGGCACGAAATAAAGCACGTGCAGATCTTGGTGAACTATTCGTTAAAAAGCAGAAGCTTGAGCAAGACGCTATAGAGCTTGAAAAGTTGCGTAAGGCAGTAGAAGAGCAAGCCATTAAAGATCGTGAGGAAGCTATACGTAAGGAAGCATCAGAAGCAGCAGACCGCGCAAGAGTCGAAGCTGAAAACCGAGCTATTAAAGCAGAGCAAGATGCAAAGGACGCTATCGAAGCTGCGGCAAGAAAAGCAGAGTACGAAGCTAATGCAGCAGCGGCAGAAGCTGCTAAGCGTGAGTCTGATCGTGAGCATGTTAGCAATGTTCGACGGTCTGCCAAGGAAGCCATAATGGGGATAAATATCACTGAAAATATTAGTGAGTATCAAGCGAAGGCTATTATTCTCGCTATCAACAATGGATTAATACCTAACGTTACAATTAGTTACTAGGTGAAATAATGACTTCTTTATCAGAAAGATTATCTGAAATACAGTCGAAGCTATCGGCACCCAAAAGCCAATATAATAGCTTTGGCAAATACAATTACCGAAACTGTGAAGATATATTGACAGCATTAAAGCCATTACTTAATGGTCTTCACGTAACCATCACGGACGATATTGTCATGGTTGGCAATCGAATATACGTTAAGGCTATTGCGTCAATAAGTGACGGAACGTCCAGCATATCAGCAACTGCATTTGCTCGTGAAGCAGAAGATAAAAAGGGTATGGATGCATCACAATTGACTGGTGCAACTTCAAGTTATGCGCGTAAGTACGCTTTAAATGGTTTGTTTATGATTGACGACAATAAGGACGCAGATCACCAAGCCGAAACACCACAAAAAACTCAGCAGCCAGTAAAAAAGCAAGCTGCAGTTAATTTAACGGATAACGACAAGGCTTGGATAGCAGCATACAAAAAAGATAACAATGTATTTCACAAGCATCCAGACATGCCGTCGGAATACAAGACATTCATCATTCAACAATCTAAGAGTAATTAATCATGACTCACACAGTAACAGGAAAATTAAACCACAATGCCAACATGCACAACAATGGCAGTGGAACCACGTTTTTTATTCGTCTTGGCGAAAAGAACTACAACTACAAATCAAAGGCCGCAGAATGGACAAATTACGAAGCTGCTGTTTTTGTCAAAGATAATCAAGTGCAATTTTATCAGGATGCATTAGTTGAGGGTGCTATCGTTTCAGTGACCGGGAAAGGACTACTTGTTGAAAATGATGCACAGTACGGTGTTAAGCTGCATATTCAAGACCCGCGTGTTGTGTATGCTCATAATCCAAATTCAGCACCAGCAGCACAACAGCAGCCGCAACAACAATACCAACAGACAGCAGCGCCACAATCACCAAAGCCACAGTATGCAGCTCCTCCGGCTATGGATTCATTCGACAATGAACTTGATGATATTCCATTTTGATATAAGGAAGTATTAAGATGATAGTAGAT
>PDMX01011195.1_pt1 | contig 10942 bp, 14 predicted proteins | sample 1515501 | NCBI WGS metagenome assembly PDMX01 (sample SAMN07343022, study PRJNA328102) | Marine metagenome, whole genome shotgun sequencing project. | biome: marine; feature: bay; material: water; isolation source: viruses from water sample < 0.22 micron filtered, nuclease treated ...
TACACAAAGCCACCAAAAGTAAACGCTGAACTAAATAACCGTATTATAGACTGGTTCGCTGGTAGGTCCATAACAGAACCTACACTGGTCCACTGGAAAATAGGCGAAAGTCTAGAGTACATACCACAGGTACAGAAAAAACGCCGTACGATTAACTTTAATTATTTTAGGGAAGGCGAACTAATAAACGTAAAATACCGCGACGCAGAAAAAAACTTTAAAATGGTTTCTGGCGCTGAACTTATTTTTTACGGCGTAGACAACCTAAAAGACAAAAAGCGCTGCTATATAGTTGAAGGCGAGATGGACGCGCTAAGCTTACACGAAGCTGGTTTATATAGCGTATGTAGTGTACCTAACGGCGCCAGTAAAGGAACCCAGAAGCTAGACTATTTAGATAACTGCTATAAGTACTTTGAAGACAAAGACGAAATAATACTATGCACTGATAACGACCAGCCAGGGCTACAGCTACGTAACGAATTAGCTAGAAGGCTAGGCGCGTACCGCTGTAAGTACGTCGAATTCGGCGACTACAAAGACGCTAACGAAGTTTTAATACAAAAAGGTGGCGAAACCTTACGGCAAATTATAAGCGACGCTAAGAACTTCCCACTAGAAGGCGTACTAAACTTAAATAATATATGGAATAACGTACTAAATTATAACGAAAACGGTATAAAAAACTATAGTATAAACCTAGGCGAAAGCGATAACTATTTTAATATGGCTTTTGGCGAATGGACTGTAGTAACTGGTATACCTAATAGCGGTAAGTCTGACTTTATAGACCAGGTTTTAGTTAATATAGCTACTAAATATAACTTTAGATGCGCTATGTTTAGCCCAGAAAGCTACCCATACGAAGGACATATAAAACGTATAGCAGACAAACTAAACGGTAAAAGCTGTAATACAGACGACCTAAACAATACAAAAGACTTTATAGAAGAACATTTTTACTGGATAAAAATAGACTTAGAAAACCTAACGCTAAAGGGTATACTAGATGCTTTTAGACAACTAGTATTTCAAAAGGGCGTAAACGTGCTAGTAATAGACCCCTGGAATATGCTGGACCACTCGGCACAGCGCGACTTTACCTACATAGGCAAACTACTAAGCGAAATAACGCAGTTTTGCCAGCAGACAAATACGCACCTATTCCTAGTAGCACACCCTAGAAAAATAGAAAGCGATAACGGTGTATTTAAAAAGCCTAACCTGTACGATATTAGCGGCAGCGCAGACTTCTATAATAAGGCGTATAACGGTCTAGTATGCTTTAGGTCTGTAGGTCAAAAGACGGAATACAAAAGCGACCTAGTTACGATATATGTAGAAAAAATAAAACGTAAAGAAAATGGGCAGCTGGGGCAATTTGACTTAGCGCCAGACTTTCATAACGGCGGCGTATATAAACCTATAGGCAAGGCTAGTAAGACGTTCGAAGTAATAAAAGACACTAACGTACCTTGGGACTAGATAACATAAAATATATATAATGGATATAATAAAAAAACAAAACATAAAACTATATAAAGGTAATTGTTTAGACATAATGAAAACAGTACAAGATAAAAGTATTGATGCTATTATTACTGACCCACCTTACGGCACTACTGCCTGTAAATGGGATAGTGTTATTCCATTTGAACCTATGTGGGAACAGTTAAATAGAGTGATAAAGCCTAACGGTGCTATTGTTTTGTTTGGAAGTGAGCCGTTTAGTAGTGCGTTAAGAATGAGTAATATTAAGAATTATAAATATGATTGGGTTTGGGAAAAAACAATGCCTACAGGAATGGCTACTTCTTCTTTTATGCCTATGAAATACCACGAGTTAATAAGTGTCTTTGTAAATAAAGGCAAACCAACTTACAATAAAATAATGATGGAGAGAAGCGAAAATGGGAAAGTTAGAGCGAAGATGCCTATACAGAGCAAAAGCAAATCAAATCATATTAAATTACCAAATCAAGAAGCTAAACAATACAATCCTACAAAAGTACTGCCAAAAACTGTATTGAAGTTTAAAAGCGTACCAAACACACCCAGAGGGAATAAGCAACACCCCACGCAAAAGCCTGTACAATTAATGGAATATCTAATAAAAACCTATACAAACGAAAACGAAACAGTATTAGATTTTACTATGGGAAGTGGAAGCACAGCAGTAGCTTGTATAAATACTAATAGAGATTTTATAGGTATTGAAATGGACGAAAATTATTTTAACATAGCAAAAAAAAGAATAAACGAACACAAACAACAAACAAGACTATTTTAATATGAACAACAAAGCACATAAAGCTATGTCCTGGGCGCTTAAAAACGGTATAAAAATATATATAGTAGCAACGCGTAAAGGGCTAGGTATAGTAATAGAAGACAACGGTAAAAAGGTCCGCAGCCCAGATATATATAGCAATAATAAGGCAGCCAGTGCTAAAATATGGGAACTTTATACCTATATTTATAAAAAATATAATAAATAAAATACTATGTTTTTAACTTTTTTTCCTATCTACGGCTGTACTGTAGGTATGCACTATACAGACAGTATAGCTAGACAACAAGAAACTTTGCACTACAATGAACACCAGCTACAAATTTTATTTTTTTTCTTTGGTGTTACTATAGGCTGGTATACTGATTTATAGAAAATGTCGAAACCAGATATACTACTAAAAAGGGACTTAGAACGGCTTAAACTAGAAAAGTCTGAACTATACCAAAGGGTTATACAACTGGAAGCCGAAAACGGTTTACTGCGTACCCAACTTAAAATAAAGTTTGGTCTAAAAGTAGAATAGCTAACCTGTAAAACCTAAAAAGTTTAAGATTAATTTGCAAGTATAGTTTTTTTGTGTACATTTGTACTGTTAAACAATTAAAAAAGAAACAATGCACTTATTTAATTATATAAAAGAAATAGAAGACCGTAAAGGGCGTAAATTAGACCTTAATCAATACACTGACATTTACCCTTTGGCAGAAATAGTAGAACGCGAAATAAAATTAAGAGAAGTTAAACTACAATAACACTAAAAACAGAAACTATGCAAAACGTAAACTTTCCAGTATTTAGCTATTTAAAAACGCGTAAAAAGGAACTAGATAAAGCTACAGAACGTATAGCTAAGCTAGAAGCAGAAGTAGACAGGCTAAACGACGAACTAATACGGCAGCGGAATATAATAACCAAAGCCCAACGGATACTAAAACAGCTGTAGTAACAAGCCCACCAATATGGTGGGTTTTTTTATGGTTATTAGTTTACGGCGTTTTTATGTACTTTTGCAATATGGCTATACAAAAACTTACACCTAAAAAAACTGCACTACTAGAAGCCTTAGAAAAAAGCTTAGGCGTAGTAACTACTGCCTGTAAACAAGCTGGTATAACTAGGCGCACCTATTACGACTGGCTAGCTAAGGACAAAGCCTTTAAAGACGCTGTAGACGATATTAGCAACGTAGCCCTAGACTTTGCAGAAAGTAAACTACATAGCCTTATAAGGGACGAAAACCCTACAGCTATTATATTCTACCTAAAGACAAAAGGTAAGAAACGCGGCTATATAGAACGCCAAGAGATAGCCCACGACGGTAGTATAGAAAGCAAGCTAATCGAATGGAAGCCAGCAGACAAAAAGTAACAGAAAGCTGTAATATACAATTCTACCAAACCCTAAACAGCAACGCTAGAATAAAAATACACCAGGGCGGTACGCGAAGCGGTAAAACATTTGCAGTATGCCAGTACCTAGTATACCGTATTACAACGGCGAAAAAGCCGCTTACGATTGATATAGTACGTAAAACGCTACCAGCTATTAAAGGGTCTGTACAGCGCGACCTAATAGGAATACTACAGCGCCTAGGTATCTACTACAAAGGCGTACACAATAAAAGCGAAAATACCTTTATGTATAACGGCTGTACAATATCGTTTCTGTCTGTAGACGAACCACAAAAAATACGCGGTAGAAAGCGCCATATATGTTTTATAAACGAAGCTAACGAACTACACTACGAAGACTTTAGGCAGCTGAATATGCGTACTACTGAACAGCTAATAATAGACTTTAACCCTTCGGACCCTGTACACTGGCTATATACTGAACTAATAGATATAGAACGCGACGACGTCGAAACCTGGATAACAACATATAAGGATAACAACTTTCTACCAGAAGAACTAGTGCGCGAAATAGAACTACTAAGGGAACGCGACCCAGACTATTGGCGCGTCTTTGGCGAAGGGCAGCGCGCCGTATTTAGTAGTAGGCAAATTTTCCAAAACTGGCAGCAGATACCATACGCTGACTTCCCAGACCTGGACTACCACCTAGGGCTAGACTTTGGCTTTACTAACGACCCTACAGCTATACTTAAAGTGGCTAAGAAGGGTAACAAGCTGTACGTACACGAGTTATTATATAAGACAGGCTACACGAACCGCGATATAGCAGACTTTCTAAAGGCGCAAGGGTTAAACCATACGCTTACATTTTGTGATAGCGCCGAACCTAAAAGTATTGTAGAACTTAAACAAATGGACTGCCTAGCTAAGCCAGCTGTAAAGGGCGCTGGTAGTATAACCGCTGGTATAAGCCTACTAAAGGAATTCGACATAATAATAAGCGAAGAAAGTACTAACCTAATCAAAGAACAACAGAACTACTACTGGCAGCAGCTAAAGGACGGTACAGTAATAAATACGCCAATAGATAAGCATAACCACCTATGCGACGCGCTACGCTACAGCACCTATAGTTTATATAAGAACCGTAACGACTTTTTTGTAATTTAAAAATAGTAAATTTGTAAAAAATTAAGTATGGCTAGCCTTTTAGACAGAATTTCAAAGTTAATAACAAAGAACGCCCAACAGACAGCAGCAGAGTATAACCGCGCTATATATCAGTACTTAGGCGAAAGTATACTATGGAACCCAGAAAACGACAGAAGCTATATAGACGAAGGCTACCGTAAGAACGCTACGGTATATTCGCTGGTAAACATTATTACCAAGGCGGCTACTACTATACCCTTCCAGGTCTACGAAAAAAGAAGCGACAACGATTTAAAAAGATACAAAGCGCTAACAAGCGGCACGCTAGACAGCAGTACTATGTACCAAGCTAAGATGCTACAGAAGAACGCGCTAGTAGAAGTTAAAGACACCGCACTACACCAACTGCTAGACAGACCTAACGCGGCGCAGTCTTATAACAGCTGGCTAACTGAACTAATAGCTTTTGGTAAACTAACTGGTAACCGTTACGTATATGGTATAGGACCAGACAACGGACCTAACCAGGGTAAGTATACTGAACTATATATACTACCTAGTCAAGTAGTAGAAATAGTATCTAATGGAATTATGCAGCCAGTAAAAGAATACCGTATAGAATATAACGGTAACTACTCAATGCCAGCAGACCAGATACTACACATTAAAGACTTTAACCCATATTATGACGGTACAGGCAGCCACTTATACGGTCAAAGCCCACTACGCGCTGGTCTTAGAAGTTTAACAACAAATAACGAAGCTGTGACTACAGGGGTTAAATATCTACAGAACCAGACCGCTAGGGGTGTACTAATGTCCGAAGAAGGCGACCTAAACGAAGTACAGGCGCAACAGTTAAAGGACAAATTTAGACAGCAATACCAAGGCGCTAACAATGGCGGCGACGTTATTATAACGCCTAAGAAACTAAGCTGGGTTAACTTTGGTTTAAACGCTGCGGACGTTTCACTAATAGAACAGTACAACGCGTCTATAAAAGATATTTGTAACATATTTAACGTACCAGTACAGCTGCTAAACAATACAGAAGCCAGCACGTATAACAATATGAAGGAAGCTAAAAAGGCTTTATACCAAAACGCTGTAATACCAGAACTAGTAAAACTACGCGACGAACTGAACCGCTGGCTGGTCCCAATGTACGGCGATAACCTGTACCTAGATTTTGACTTTACTAGCATACCAGAACTACAGGAAGAAAACGACAAAGTAGTACAACAGCTTAGCGCTGCCTGGTGGGTTACACCAAACGAAAAACGTGCCGTTATGAATTACGGTAAGGACAAAGACACGCCAGCTATGGACGACTACTATATACCTAGTAACCTACTACCAGTAAGTAACCAGGACATAGAAATACCAGAACCAGCGCCAATGGCTGTAGATATAGAAGAAGAAAAAAGGCTAATCAAAGAAGCGCTGTATAATATCGAAGTAAAAGCCGAAGTACCAGGAATGACAGACGTATATACTACAGAAGAAGAAGCCCAGGCGCGCGCAGTAGAGCTAGGCGGTAGTGGTACACACCAGCACACCTTTGACGGCGAAACTGTATATATGCCTTTTGACACCCACGCAGAATACGAAACGGCTATAGCTGAAATCAAAGACAAAGAAATAAGAGACAGGCTAAACGCTGCACTAGAAAAAAAAACTAACGACCATAACAAAGCAGAAAGCTACGACGACTACCCACAAGCAGCTACTAACAACGCTAAGCGTATGATAGGCTGGATAGAAAAATACGGTAGGGACGTAGTAACCGCTGGTACGAACGTAGGGCTAGCTAGGGCGCAGCAATTAAGTAGCCGCGAACCAATTAGCCTAGATGTTTTAAAACGCACTAGAAGCTATTTAGAACGCGCCAAAACCTACAGCACTGTAGACGATAAACTAAAAGACGAACCCTGGCTAGATAACGGTTTTGTAGCTTACAACTTATGGGGCGGCGAAGCTATGCGAGTATATGCAAATAAGAAGCTAGCCGAACTAGAAGACAATGCCTAAACAACTGCTAAGTAAACAGTTTAAGCAAGTCTGGCAAACGTCCGTAGAACGTGAACGCGGTAAAATGGAACGCCAGTATATAGCTAAGCTACGTAAGTGGTATAACGCTGAATACGCTAAAGGCGTCCAGCAGTTTGTAGACGAAGGGCGTATAATAGTACAGGGCTTATTCCCTGTAGCTTATTTGTCTAAATTCTACGAAGAATACTACGAAGAAACTGGACTACATTTTGCTAACTGGTATTTTAAGAACTACAAGAAGTTTGTAAAGAAGCAAAGCGCCGACCAATACCAGAACCAATGGCGTACAAGTTTTGCTAGCTATGGCGCTGCGGTAGCTAAAACAAACGTAACGCTAGTACAGGGTACAGCACTAAAAACCCTTATAGCGCTAACTACAAAGCTAACACGCGACCCAGAATTTCAAGCGCTAGGCGCAGCTGAACAAGCGCGTATATTACGGCGACAATTCGACGGCTATAGTAAGTACCAAGCCGAACGTTTTATACGTACAGAAACTACTGCTATAAGTAATAAGGCTATACTAGAAAGCGCTACTACTATATTCCCAGCGGACCAGCTACAAAAGGAATGGTCTACAGCACTAGACGGACGCGAACGCGCAAGCCATAGGGCAGCAGACGGACAGACAGTACCATACGACCAGCCCTTTATAGTGCAAGGCGAAGAACTAATGCAACCAGGCGACAGACGCGGTAGCGCTAGCAATGTAATAAACTGTAGATGCGCCGCTATACCAGTACCTATAGAAGACGCTGTAGCTGTAGAAGGTTTAGAAAATATAGGCGTAGGACTAGCAGCCCAAGCGCTAGTAAGTAACGCAGAAAACGACTAATAAAAAAACCGTAAATTTGTACAAATTATTCTAATATGAGTATTTTATTTAAAAGCGCGCCACTAGGCGAACTAGTAGACGCTGACGAAAAAAAAGGTATTGTAAAAGGGTACGCTAGCTACTTTAATAATAAAGACAGCGACAGCGATATTATACGCCCAGGTGCATACGCCAAGACTATTAAGGAAAACGGACACCGCGTTAAATACTTATACCAGCACAATATGGCGCAGCCACTAGGTAAAATGGTAGAACTAGTAGAAGACGACAAAGGTTTAATGTTTACAGCTGAAATAGCCAAGACTACACTAGGTAACGACGTTATCGAACTTATGAAGGCTGGCGTAATTACCGAAAACAGCGTAGGTATTCTACCAATGCAAAAAGAAAACAAAATGGACTACCGCGAAATAACGGAAGTAAAGCTATACGAAGTAAGCGCCGTAACACTAGCGGCTAACGACCAAGCTAAAATACTAGACGTTAAAGGCGAAAAAGCCCAGGAAAACATTTTAAAAAGATACGACGCACTAGCTAAGCTTGTACGCAAAGGCGATATAAGCGACGAACTAGGCTACTGTATCGAAGCCGAACTACTAAAACTAAAAGGTTTATTCGCAAACGCTACTGCGCCGTCTATTGACACGCAGCCAGTGGATAACAGCCAAGAAGTTTTCGAGTATTTAATAAATAAATTTAACAACTAACTTTTTTAATTTTCTCTAATGGAAGATAATACTAAAAAACACCTAGACCAATTAGGCGACGTAATCGACGCTAAACTGGAAAAGGCTTACGGACAAGCGCTAGAAAGCGCTACTGGAAAAGCAGACGAGATGTTAAAGTCTGAAATTTCTACACTAACAACTAAATTTAACGAACGTATCGACGCGTTAGAAGTATCTAATAAAAAGAACTTTGAAGCTGGCAAAAAAGCAACTTTCAAAGGCGCTTTAATGGAAGCTATTGAAGGCGGTGCTATTGACGCTATGCGTAACGGAATGTCTAAAGCTGCACGATTTGAAGTAAAGGCGGATATGACTACAGGAGCCGATTTTACTGGAGAGGTAATTCCAGCTGACCGCGTACCTGGTTACAAATATGACCCTACACGTTTGGTCCATATGCGCCAGCTAATCGCGCAAGGTTCTACTGCGTCTGACGTAGTACGTTTCGTAAAAGAAAGCGGTTACTCTAACGGTGCTGCTGCAACTGCAGAAGGTTCTACACTAGGACAGTCTGACTTTGATTTTACAGCGTCTGATGCTAACGTACAGAAAATTGGTACATACTTTAGAATTTCTGAGGAGATGCTAAACGATACGCCACAGCTTACTAGCTACCTTTCTGCACGCGCGCCAGAAAAACTTTTAGAAGTAGAAGACAACCAAATCTTAAACGGTACAGGCGTAGCGCCACAGCTAAGCGGTATTATTTCTGATGCTACAGCTTTTGCTGCTGGTGGGTTTGCTAACGCTATTGAAAGCGCTAACGAATTTGACGTACTTACTGTAGCGTTAAACCAATTAGCACTAGCTAACTACGCTGCTGACTACATTATGATTAACCCTACTGACTTCCACAAAATTTTATTACTAAAGTCTTCGCAAAACGAATACCTAGTAAAAGATTGGAACCAAGGGCTACAGCCACGTATTAACGGTGTACCTGTTATTTTGAATACAGCTATTACTTCTGACAAGTATTTAGTAGGTAACTTCGGAATGGGTACGCAATTATGGGTACGCGATAACGTAGGCGTTGAATTCTTTAAAGAAGACGGCACTAACGTACGCGACGGTTTTGTAACTGTAAGAGTACAGGAAAGAGTAGCACTTACTAACTACCTACCTAACGCCTTTGTAACTGGCGACTTTAGCGTAGACAAAGCAGCCTTAGAAACTGCATAGGTTTACTAATTAGTGAACTTCAAAAGGTAAATAATTATATACCTTTTATACTAAACAAAACCCTGGCTAACCGCTGGGGTTTTTTTATACCCTGTAAAAAAGTTTAAGAACTATTTGCATAGTTTAAAATTAGTTTGTAGTTTAGCCAAACAAATAATAACATTATGAAACGAAAACTAGAAAATTTTATATTCGATACAATAATATACGTGGCGGCTTTTGGCTTCGTATGTTTATTTTGCCAACTATGCGCGCACGCTGACAAATGGGTAGGGCTATGAAGTATATAAAGCCACTACTAGGCTGGGGTTTATTAGCGTTTGGACTGCGCGACCTAGCTATATACAACGACATTATAGGTCTTATATTTATGTTTATTTTAGGTTTAAGTGTTTTGAGTTATGACAAAAAATAGTATTCTACAGGAATTTAAAACCCTGGTAGACCAGGACAGTTTCGATAGGCTGCCAGTTACACAAAAGATATTAGTAATACAAAAGCTAACAGAAGCTAGCAACGTAATGCGCCGTTACACTGGCGTAAAGTAAGTGTAGATTTTTTCATAGATTTTTTTGATTAATTGTTGAAAACCCTGGCCAATTGCTGGGGTTTTTTTTGTAGCTTGGTCCAAAGCAACTTAAAACAAAGTGGACCATAACCAGCTAGGCTGTTTAGCAGAATATAAATTTAGCGTAAAAGCTATACAGGAAGGTTTTAATGTATCTATGCCGCTACTAGATAGCAGCCCATACGACTGTATTATAGAACGCGATTTAAAGCTATATAAGATACAAGTAAAGAACGTAAGCGCCAGCCGTAAGTTTAACCGCGATAGCATACACGTAGTACTACGGCGCAGTACAAACTTCTACACAAAAGACGAAGTAGACTTTTTTGCTATCTACTTTACGGTACTAGACGGCTTTTTTATTATACCTAATTATCAACAAAGAAGCGTAAGGTTATCAATGCAAGGGAAGTATAAAGACAATTTTAATAACTTTGCGCTGATTGATTTATAATTTCTGTTTTTTTCATTTGTTTCTCTAAAGGCGCTACTGTAAAAAGTGGCGCTTTTTTTTTCGTATTTTTACAGAAATTATTTTAAGATGCGTCAAATAAAAATTAACAGCACTACAGGGAACGAAATACTAACGGCTAGCGACGTTAAAAACTACGTTAGAATAGACACTAGCGCCGACGATAGTTTAATTACTAGAATGATAACACAGGCGCGCGAATGGTGCGAAAACTATATAAGCCGCGATATAGTAGCAAAGAACAGAACGTACTACCTAAGCCAAACAGAAGCGCTAATAGATATACCCTTTGGTCCTATAGCTAG
>PDMX01000022.1_pt1 | contig 10915 bp, 10 predicted proteins | sample 1515501 | NCBI WGS metagenome assembly PDMX01 (sample SAMN07343022, study PRJNA328102) | Marine metagenome, whole genome shotgun sequencing project. | biome: marine; feature: bay; material: water; isolation source: viruses from water sample < 0.22 micron filtered, nuclease treated ...
CACAGTCTTGTTTGGAAAACGAAGTGTGAAAGTAAACTCGTTGTTATCGGTTGCCAATGATGGGAACGATAAACGAAGTAAAGCTTGGTCGTACTCTTCGGCAACGTCGTTGCGAGTACGTGAAGCTTTTGTGTCAACAAAAGAGTTAACGTGCGCTGTAACTTCAGCGTGAGCTGAGTTCAGACGCATAGGGCTTTTTACGTCGGCCACGACGTTACCTGCAGTTAAAAGAATATCCAGCACGGTGTAGTTCCTATGTACGATGCTCAAGGATGGTGTATTTAGAGCAAAGGCTTACGTGATTACATTTATCGTAAGCAGTTAATAAAGAATAATAAATAAGTGAAGAGGGCGTTAGCCCTCGAACACTTGTAGTGTATCGGTTTAGTCTCTTCTCGTACCGATACTGGTTTTATACCACGAGTCTTGTCGATTTACAGTTGGAACTGCCGAGGTATAGACAAGAGTTATTCACCTCATTTAAATAGTATATCACACACGGTACTCTTGGTTAGAGTCAACTAACGTTCTTGAGCATACCGTGTGTTTGTAGAATTAACTACTGATAGCTATGTATTCTGGCAGTTGCCCCGACATACATAGACTTAATAGTGCAAAACAAAACGAAATGCACTAATAATAAAAGAGAAAGATAGCACGCAACGGGAGTAAACACACGCAGCACGCACCCAACGTATTGTAAGAGAGCGAAGCTCTCGAAACTTTTTTGCACGTTGTTAGCAAACTCTTATAGTGTGTTACATACTTAAATGAATAAGCAATGCACCAAATATTGTACGCAAGCTACTTGACAATGTCAAATATTTATTGTACCTTTGGTGGGTAAGTGGTAAGATAACGTAATACCACGTTAGTTACTTAAATAAATAAGTAACACACTATTTACAGAAGAGAAAGCTTCCCGAAAGAAGCTGAACGCACTGTAAACATACTGTCACTCAAACAGTTAGCAACTAACAACTACTACAAACGTTAGTGATTATCGAGATTTATGGGGTTGTAGAGGTGTTCCACACACACATACACACGCAGAGTTTTACAAACGATGTGCTCGACGTTTAGGAGCAAAAGCGACATTCCTTACAATAGGGTACGGTATCCAAAGTTTTGGAGCGAGCGGGGCACTGTAGTATAGTACATCCGCACTCAAAAAAATATAAAAAATTTTTGCGTATGTTTGTAAGACACAAAAAACGTAACTATGTTTAAGAGAGGTGGATTAAAAAAGTTTGGAGGGCGAAGAGTGTCTAAACAAACTAGGAGAGCAGCTAGAAAACTTATGAGGGGGCAGTCTAAAGTGGGGGGAACTTATTCTCGTCAGACTCAGGGGTTGTCTAGAAAGCAAAGAAAACGCCAAGCAGTAGCACAAGTATACGATATGAAACGTATGGGTAAGTTTGGTGATGACCATCAGTCTCAATTGGGTGGGGAATACTTAGCTGACCTAGGAGTTAAAAGAGAGTCTTACAAAGACGGAGGAATAATTCAACACGACTAAATATAAAATAAGATGAAAAAGGGTAAACTATATAGTAAAGTAAAGGGTTTGTTTAAGAAGAAAAAAAAGAAAACAACCACTCCTAGCAATCCTATGAAAGGAAACTATGGTTCAGGTAGAAAATACTCTGACGGAGGTTACATACAGCACGACTAATTAATAATGCAATAATATATAATGAGGTTTTTGGTTGGAAAAGGGGTCTGTAATGGGCCTCTTTTTTTTTGTGTATAATTGTTAGTATGATATATTTACTATCTTTACAATATGGAAACAATGGATAAGCAAAAAACAAAGTACGGTATAGTTGAGAAGATGCCTAATGGAAGAATCTTCGGGTACGTAAATGTATACGACATGACTGAAGAGCAAGAGTGGGACATACTAGAGAACTATATTGATTTAGGATACGAACCTATAAAGAACGAATATATAATGTCAGGGGGTAATATAGACTCTTTGGGGTTTAAGTTCGTTGATGAGGACGGAATAACGCAGGAAGGAGAAGTAGAGTACGTCAACCACGGCATACTTATAATGAAAACAAAACTTAAAATACATGTACCTACTCAAGATTAGTAAGCAAGGGAATATAGTTGAGGACGATGGTATATATGGAATCCCTGAATTTAAGTCAGTAATAGAAACTTCAGGACTTGGGAGTAAGGGCCTAATGTATGTAGCTTATATTGCCGACTATGATTCTCCATATAGGCACTACAACGAATCCGAAAGGATGCGTGTAGTAGCCAAAGATTTGTTTGAAAACTATGATTGGAAAGGGCAGAAAAATAAAAAAATTGCTGACGCAATTGCTAAGTATAAGGAGCTGGAGTACGACCCGTTGGACGCCCAGCTTTCTGCCTTTAATGAGAAAATAGACGAGTATACTACACTATTAGACAACGTAAAGATTAACATAGATAACGCTGCTGACATACAAAAGGTCATGATAGGAGTAGAAAAGATACTTGCTACAAGGCAGAAACTCCTAGATTCTATTGAAAGAAGAGGAGAACGCTCTAAGATTGCAGGTAATCGTGAGTTAAGTTATCTAGAAACACTGCAGAGCCAAAAAGATGTATGATATTAAGAAATATGCTCCCCTAATACACGAGGGAGTTCCTAATTTAAACCCCGAAAGCATAGCTTTTAGGGAGTATTGGGACACACAAATTGACAGATGCACGAATGGGTTCAAACCAAAAGGTATGGATGCCATCACAGGTAAGCATTACTATTACTTAAACTTCTATAAAATCTTAGGTAGCGACGGCGTTAAAGGTAATAGCCGTAAAACTCTTATATCACCATGGTATAGAGATATGGATAAGGCTTACTTTGACTTGTTTGATACCTGTAAAGAAGAAGAGAAGGGTATGATTGTCATTAAAGCAAGGGATAAAGGGTTCTCTTACATGAACTCTGGTATACTTGCGCATGAATATACATTCTATCCTTACAACCACGTAGGTGTAGCTGCAGGATTACAGGTTACAGCAACCTCTTTCTTCGATAAAGTAAAGGCAGGACTTAATAATCAACACTCAAACTTTCGACATTCTATCCTAAAAGATGGTGATGAGATAATGAGGTCAGGTTATAAGATAAAAGACAAAGATGGTAAGTGGGGTGTAGGCGGATTTCAGTCTACTATACACTGCCGTACTATGAGTAATCCCGAAGTATACAAAGGGGAACGTCTTTCAGTTATGGTATTTGAAGAAGCAGGGGAGTTCAAGGAACTACTTAACGCTTATATGTCATCTAAAGCCTGTTTTATGGACGGGGACGTACAATATGGCGTACCTATTATCGGAGGAACAGGTGGTGATATAGAAGCTGCGTCAAAAGATTTTATGGAAATGTACTACAACGCAGATGCATTTAATCTTATTCCTATGTTTATTCCAGCGTCCATGTGTTACCATGGATTCTTTGATTTAAAAACGGGTATCTCTGACAATGAAAATGCAACGAAAGCTCTTAAAGAAAGAAGAGAGAAACTGCAACAGGCTGGTAATCAGAAGGGTTACAACTTAGAGTTGCAAAACTACCCTTTGTCAGTAGAAGAAGCTTTCTTGCAAACTAAAAACTCTAGGTTTAATGTTGCAAAAATAAACGCACAGAGAAGTGAAATACTTAGTAGCGAGTCTTTGCAAGGACAAATACAATGTGGTAGATTAGAGTGGGAAGGCGATGGAATGGAAGTAAAGTTCGTGTTAGATAAAAATGGGCCTTATAAAATACTTGCACACCCTAAACCAGAGTTACAAGGTTTAGACATAGGTGGTATTGACTCGTATGACCAAGACCATTCGTCAACAACGTCATTAGGTAGTGCAATTATCTTCCGTAGATTTTACAATATGGAGATTGCAGGCAACTACCCAATAGCCGAATATACAGAGCGACCAGAGACAGCAGAAGAGTTCTGGGATGGATGTTTAAAATTAGCCGTATATTACAACGCGAAAATGTTAATAGAATATACACGTATAGGTGTTATAGGATATTTTCAGCGAGCTGGTGGAAAACAGTACTTAAAAGAGCGTCCGACGACGGCACACTCACCTAAGACTGTTAATAGAAACAAATACGGCTTGCAAATGAATAAGCATACTAAAGCTGTAATGGACCAGTTTATAGAAAAGTATGTAGAAGAAAACTGTCAGGATATATGGTTTATAGACCTACTTGACGAACTTAGCGTATACGGTTTAAGAAACACCGATAGGGCAATAGCTTTTGGTTTGTGTTTAGTTCATGATATAGACCTGTACGACAAACAAGTTAAAAGAGAACAGTTCAAAGAAAAAAGTTTGGGCTTTGTCTATTATAAAAGAGAGAACGGAAAATTGATACCTTATAAAGAATAATAAAATGAGTAACTTCCCTAAACAGTTTATACCAGACAGTGAAAAAACTGAAGATTGGTGTAAAGAAAACATTGATGCTATAGTAAAACAGTTAGACCATCAGGATGCTGAAGGCTCTATGAGTGATTATGATAAAGACGTTAGAAACTATCGACTTTACAATGGTGACTTAGAGTACAATGATTACAGCTACGTAACAGAGCAGTATAACATGCCTTCTCCTGCTACTATGGCTAACTATCCTATCACACGCAACAAAATTGATTTACTATGCAACGAAGACCTTAGTAGACCTTTGGATAAAAGTGTGTTTGCTATCAATATGGAAGCTGCTTTACGTAAAGAACAGTTTAAGGTATCTCTTATAGCTAATAGTTTGCTAGCGGAAATTAATTCTGAGGTAGAGAACGAATTTGGCATGGAGTTAGAAATGGATAACAAAGAGTATCCTATCCCTGATGACATTGACTTATTTATGAGGTATCAGTATAAGGAAGTTATTGAAGAGTCTATACATGATGGTTTAGATTACCTCACTCAAAAATACCAACTTAAGCACTTATTTAAGGAGGGTCTCAGAGACATGCTTGTGACGGCTAAACAATTCTACAAGGTATACATCAAAGACGGCGACCCGTATGTAAGAAGAGTAGACCCTAGAACCTTTGTATACGATAAGTCTATTGAGTCTGACTTTTTAGATAGAGCGCAATGGTGTGGAGAAGAGCGATGGCTTAACATCAACGAAGTAATAGATGAATTTAGAGATGAGTTAGACGCAGATGACATCAGAGAATTAGAGGAAATGCGTCAAGCAACAAACGACCATCTAGATAGATGGAACGGAATCTTTAATTGGGTAGAAATAGATGAGTCGAAAACTGTAAAGGTGCGTGTAGTATCAGCAGAGTGGAAGTCTATAAAGGCGCTACGATTTAAGGTGTCTGAAAATAAATACAATCCTGAACGACCATTTAGAAAGGCAGTTGGAGATAATTATAAAAAACGTAAAGGAGAAACTATTGAAACTAAGTATGTTGATGATATATGGGAAGGTACACAGATTGGTGGTAGAGTCTTGGTTAACTGCCGCAGACGCCCTAATCAAGTTAGGTCTGTTGATGACGCTGGTACTACCGACCTTTCTTATGTAGGTGTAATTTTTAATCATACTACAGGAAAGCCAACTAGTTTAGTGGATATACTAAGCCACATACAGATGCTTTACAATATTGTTATGTATCACATAGAATTAGCTTTAGCTCGCTCTGGTGGTAAAGCAGTAGTGTATGATGTATCGCAAATGCCTTCTGATATAGGTATGGATATGCAGGAAGTTATGTACCACCTTAAGAATGATGGTATTATTCCTATCAACTCAAGAGATGAAGGTGGAGACACCTCTTCGTTTAATCAATTTCAACAGATTGACTTTACCTTATCTAATTCTGTACAGCAATTAATCAACTTAAAGTTAATGCTTGAACAAACCGCTGGTCAGATTTCTGGTGTATCACCACAAAGAGAGGGTGCAGTAGAGCAGTACGAGTACGTTGGAAACGTGCAACGTTCTGTGGCTCAATCATCTATATCTACAGGTGGTTGGTTCTACTCTCACAACGAGGTAAAAAAGAAAGTATTTGACAAGCTTGCTAACTTAATGAAGATGTCATGGGCTGGCGGAAAGAAAGCTGCTTTTGTCTTAGGGGATGCAGGATATAAGATGCTGAACGTACTCCCTGATGTGGCTTTGAATGACTATGGTATATTCTTAGGTGATGCTGGTAAAGATGATGCTTTAAAGCAATCTGTACAGCAAATGTCGCAAGCCGCACTACAATCTGGAACTATTACTCTTCTTGATGCGCTAAAAGTTCTTAAAGCAGACACTATGACTGAAGCTCAACACGTGCTTGAGCAAGGTATTGACGCTATGAAGGAGCAACAGATGCAACAGCAAGAACAAGCTATGCAACAGCAACAAGCTGCAGCAGAAGCGCAACAAGCTGCATCTCAAGCAGATATGCAAATGAAGCAGATGGAAATTGATGGACGAATTAAAGTAGCTCAGATAAATGCCGAAGCTAGAGTTGTAGCGCAAGAAGTTGCTTCCGATGCAAGCAGAGATATAGATGACTCTAGAGAGAAAAATAAACTTTCTTTAGAAAAAGTTAAAGCTGATTTTAATTTTCAACAAAAAGAAAATGATGCTAAAAACGCTAGGCGTGCAGAGTCCAGAAAAACTATAGAAAAAAAGTAATATATTTGTAAACAGTTAAAAGCAAAACAAAATGGCAGAAGAAAGCAAATTAATTGAAGACGCAGTATCGTCTACAGAAGAAACTCCACAAGGTTTTGACCCTAGTTCATTCTTAGGTCAAGAAGTTGAGTCAGCTGAAGCGTTGACAGAAACTACAGAAACTGAGGAAAATGTAGAAACAGCAGAAGTAGCTGAAGCTCAAGAAGTTGAAGAATCTGATGATTTTTCTTGGGATAACGTCGAGGTAGAAGAGCCTCAAGCAGAAGCTACAGAAGAAGTTACAGATACTGAAGAAGCAACTGAAGAAGACTCAGATTGGGACGAAACAGAAGAGGTGCAAGCAGAAGCTGCACCAGAACTAGATTGGAACGAGCTTAGTAAAGAAGCAGGCATAGAAGCTAGCAGTAAAGAAGAGTTTTTAGAAAAAGTTAAAGACGCTTTAAAACCGCAAGTAAAAGAAAACGAGGTAATCGAAAACCTTAATTCTTATTTAGAGCTCTCTGACAAAGATTTAGTTATCGCTGATATGAGAGCATCAAAGTATGAAGATGAGGCTATAGAGGACACGATAGATAGGCTGACGGACGCAGGACTTCTTAAGAGAGAGGCCACATTAATACGTCAGCAACTAAATAAGCATATTCACAATGAAAAGGATAGGCTTAGAACAGAAAAGCAACAAGGGGAAAAGCAAAAAGAGGAAGCTTCGCTTAAATCAAGAAAAGAACTTCAAAACTTCATTAAGAAGAAAGAAGAGTTTTTTGGTGGGAAGGTTTCTCAAAAAGAAAAGAAACGACTGTATAGTTATATAACCAAAGGGAATTTTGCCCAAGATATTTTTGAGTCTCATGCCAATGTTGCGGAGGCCGCTTTTCTATGGCAAAACAAGGATAGGATTTTCAAAATGATTAGAACGCAAGGCGTCGAACAAGGAAAATCTAAAGTTCTTGATGGTATTACATCACCTAGTAGAGGTGGCCGTTCTACCAAAAACTTTGAACCTGCTAAAAAAGGTTTCGACCCTGGTAAGTTCTTAGGTTAATAATTGTACAAAGTTTATAAAACAATTATTTAATTTAAAAAAATTTAGAACACATGAGAGTATATACTGCTAAATATGATGCGGAGTATAACACTTCAGACAATTCTCTGGTATCAAACTTATTAAAGTACCCAGAGATTGCAAAAAAAGTAATCGAGCTTTATCCTCGTTACACAACTACTTACCTACTTGAAAAACTTGGATTCGGAGCTGGAGAAAAAGTTCTCGGAGACAATTCTTTTGAGTGGAAAACAATGTCTCGTTACAGAAACAAACAAACTTTAGCTACTGCAATTGCTAATGACTCTACTAACGTAGACGTTGGTGATTTAGATACTAACATTGAGGTTACCGACACCACAGATGTTCCTTGTATGGTAAACGCAAATGACATTATCCGTCTTGCAGATGGTTCTCAGTACTTTGTAGTATCTATTGCAGACGCTACCAACAAGAAAACTCTTACAACTCGTGCTTTATCTGCTTCTACTGCAGCAAACACTGTATTAGCAGCGGGAACTACAGTTGCTGTTGTAGGTAACGCATTTGGAGAAGGTTCTCTAGGTGGTTCTGTAGGTGAAGGATATTCTTACCCAGAGACTCGTAAAAACTGGTTGACTATTTCTCGTAAGAAATTAGTTATTGATGCTCGTGACTTAACAGATGTTACATGGGTTGAGCACAACGGACACCGTCTATGGTTCTTTACTAAAGAGCAGCAAACTGAAGCACAGTTTATGTATGACCTTGAAGTAATGAGATGGTTTGGTAAAGCTTCTATTGCTCAATATACTGCATCTACGGCTGGTTCTAGTGCTTCTACTATTGATGCTTCAGTTCCTACTATTGGAGACGGTATTTTAGCGCAAATTTCTGGGTCAAACATTATGACTTATGAAGAAAATGCTAACTTATCAGAAGATGCTATTGTAGACTTTTTGGCGCAGCTTTCTTTGAATGCTCAAAATGCAACTGGAAATGAATACGTTGTATTTACAGGAACTCAAGGAAAAGTACAATTCCATAGAGCTATGAAGGACTTGCTAGTTAATGCAGGTGCGGGTGGTGCAGCTATTTTAGCTGACAAGTCTGGACAAGATGTAGCTCTTGGCTCTAACTTTACTACGTACTATGCACTTGGTAACAAAATTACTTTAGCGCACTGTCCTGTATTTGACGACCCTAATATTGCTCCTACTCCAGGTTATGCTGATGGTGCAGAGATTACAAACTCACCTACAGGTTTCCAAGGTGCTAAACTTTCAGGACTTATGGTATTCTTAGATATGGGCTCTACACAAGGTGTAGCTAACATTGAGCTTATTGCTAAAGGTGCTGAAGGAACTAATCGTAACTGGGTTAAGAAATATGTACCTGGTATGATTAATCCTTACGACTCTAAATCTATGCTTGCCGCTTCAGGTGATGATAGATTCGAGTGTCACTGGTTAACTCAATCTGGTATTATTGTAAGAAACCCACTATCTTGTGGTATCTTCAAGCCTACTGGACTAGCTATCTAAGCAGAATAATTTACTTAAGCGCACCCTTAACGGGGTGTGCTTATTTTATATTAATTTAAAAAAAAAGCAAAAAGATGAAAAGCAAACATTACGTACAGTATCAATTTCACAATTTAAAAGATTTTTCCTACTACCAATTTGCTAATTACAAATTAAGAAATGGAAAAAGAGTTGTATATAAAGATATTAATGGTGAAGAAACAGCATTAAAGTTTACTAACCCAACTATCTTATTAGACATGGATAATGAAGGGCAAGAACTTATTGATAACTTCTTAAAGAATCACCCTTCTGTTTTATACAACGAGTGGAAAAGAACTGATTTAAAAGCGCAAGAAAAAGAAAAGACGAAAGATACTTTAGAATCAGCTAGAGCTGTAATAGAAGCGGCTAAAATGTCTGAAAAAGAAGTAATTCAATACGCTACATTAAAGCGAATGAATTTATCATCCGAAACAGATGTTTTAAGAGCAAAGATTATTACTATTGCACAGAACGCTCCTGAGACTTTTATGGAAACGCATTTTGACCCAGAAAAAGACTTAAGAGTATTTATTGTAGAAGCTGTAAAAGAAAGAAAAATTGACTATAAGAATAGTACGTATTTCTACGGGAAAGAAGCAATTGGAACTAACGAAGAACAAGTACTTGTTTGGCTAAAAGACAATAAAGATATTTTAGCTATCTTGAAGAACGAAATTCGTGGTGATAAATTACCTAAAAAGAAAACTAAAGCTTAATAAAAATGAACGGTACGTCTGCTAGAAACAGAATAAGAAACATTATAGATAGTGAGTCTACAGGATTTTTTACTGATGCAGAGTTAGACGAGTTTCTAGAGATGGCTACTGATGAGTTTATTCAACAATACTATAGTGCTTTTGAAACAAGCCAGGATAGTAGAGATAAACTACAAGATTTAGTTATTAGTAAAGATGTAGACTTAGCAGATAGTACTCCAGCAGTAATTGCTACTTTAGACGACGATGACACCTACGGTAGATTTTTATCAGCATATGTGAAATCATCGCCTAATGTTAATGTTAAGGTTATCCAGATAGGAGATATTAGTGCTTATCTGAACGACCCTTTTAACAAGGCTGATAGTTCTAATCCAGTTATTTATTTTAAAGGTGGGAATATACATTCTATAGGTTTTTCCTCAAGTACTGCATGTGTAGTTACTTACCTTCAACATAGTACATTATTTACTGATTTAAACGACACGACACACGAAGAAGTGTGTCAGATAGCTGCTCGTAAAATTCTAGCAACATTGGGAGATGCTAGATATGAAGTAGTTCAAGCTGAAATAGCTGAACGACGAGTATAAAGATGCTTTTTGCTCCCTGCTTTCTAGAAAGGGTGAGGTAGGGAAACTTACTTTGCCCTTTCTTATTAATAAAAAACTATGGCAACACTAAACGAAATTGCGTACAACATTAAGAACCTCGTATCAGGAGGTGTAGCGTCTGACGACTCAGATGTATCGTTGAGACAGATAAAATTTATGGTAAACTACCATAGAGCTAATCTATTGATTCAGTATACCGATAATGGTAAAAAAGCTTCTAATGCTATCTTTCAAGTCCACTCTACTAGCCCCAGTGCTAACGGAATAGAACTTGGATTAGTAGGATTTAATGATAATAGAGCTATTAGAAGTATTGCTTACAAAGATGACTCTTCAGT
>PDMX01003692.1_pt1 | contig 10855 bp, 6 predicted proteins | sample 1515501 | NCBI WGS metagenome assembly PDMX01 (sample SAMN07343022, study PRJNA328102) | Marine metagenome, whole genome shotgun sequencing project. | biome: marine; feature: bay; material: water; isolation source: viruses from water sample < 0.22 micron filtered, nuclease treated ...
TCTTCTTGTATTCCTTGGTAATTATGGTAATAATGTTGTTCCTGGTGATTTTGAAAGTGTTGCAAGTGATTTAAACTGTGATGGTGTTATTAGTACATCTGACCTTCTTATCTACTTAGGCTTTTTTGGAGAATGTGGCTCGGATAGTGAAATTCCTTCTGAAGAAGCTGGAACTGTCTTAGAAAAAAGAGTAGCGTGGTATTTTGGAAATAACTTTTATAATGATCATGTCACCTATGATATTATTGACGATTATCCTTCTTTTTCTCAAAGTCAAAGAGATTTTTTAAATCTTTGGCCTTATCCTGGTAAAATAACAGTTGTAGATGATCTAAATATGATCATAGCTGAAAAATGGCTAAAGGGGCCTACGAGCAATAATGGCGTTACTGGGTATTCAATAGAATTACCTGCTATTATGCCTACTTCAGCGCAATTAGACACAACATCTGCTAAATTTAGTGTTGATCTCCCTCAAACAGATCCTTCATATCGCATTTACATCGAATGGCTTGATGCTGTAAGAACTTTTCCAGGTGTACCTGGCTCAATAAACCATATATGTTTAGGGTGTAAAGAAGATCCTAATGCAATTTTCCCCTTGACTCCAACTTTTGTTGCCAATTAAAATGAAATACATTAAAAATACATTAATTAGCCTCTTCTTAATAGGTGCATCCTTTGGGAGTTATGCGCAATATGCAGGCCAGTACACTGGAGTTCCTATAAATCTAGAGAGTGTTCCTCACCTTGAGTATCTAGTAGAGCTTGGTAGTATAGCGTGTTCTACTGCTCCTACGTGTGTAGTAAACGCTATGTCTTTTGATAATCCAGGAGCTGTAGAAGCTCTTCAAGGATATTCTTATATAGGCACATCCGATCTTATTCTTCAAAATTCTCAACATTTATCGTTGTGCCAAGGTTCAGCTCCGAATGATCCAAATGGGGTTACTCGAATTGTACCTCTTAATACAATGTTTGAGAAAGGGATTAATATTGATAGACTTTGGGTAGGTAGGCAAGTTACTCCAATTTCAATCGCTCAAAGTCATTTAATTATAGACACTCAATATGATAGTCTCATTGTTGATGAAGTATGGGTTCCTTATGGTGCAACTCTTGAAATTATAGGACCCAATCCTTTAATCGTTAGAAAAGAGCTTCACAACAGAGGCACTATTATATGTGATGAAAACTTGTTAATTCCTGTAACCACGGATGATCCAAACGCTATAAAAGGTTTTCATGCTTTGTTTGAACAGAAAGGAGAAGTTATAGGAAGATACAGTGCTGAAGTTATGCGAAACGAACGTCCTGAGTTTCTTAACTGGGATTGGGTTATAGAAAACTTTGGATCTCAAGCTACTTTTATAGACTCGCTTCAAATGCTAGGACTAGATCCATATACTATAGGATTGTATGAAGAAATCTATGAATCACATTTACTAGAAGGAGACCCCTGGTATATGTACAAATTAGAGCTAGATGGTGTAGAAGAAGTTTATAATCAGTTTTCAATGTCAGGAGTCCCTGTAAAAGGAGTTCGGTTTGGAGGTCAATATAAAGATTTTGCCCGAGTTGCACTGTACAAAGATGCAAATCCTAGATTCCCTTATAAACATCAATGGCCTGAAGAAACTACATTACCTACTAGTTACAATTTTTTGAGTGAGCTAGGTGAAGAAGTTGCAGCGATTTATATGACACAGGAAGATTTAAATTATTATCATAATGTAGTATTGAACAATGCGCCTGAATTTTTCTCTAGCGGAAGTCTAAACGATTATGAAAATTACAGTGATTCATACACTACTGGAGAGTGGGAGCGAGTTTCGTTTATGAGACCAGATAATACGAATGAATATGGTTATAGCACCCAAATCCGGACTAGATATCAATATGGCTACGATGCTGAAACTGATACTTATATAGGAGAAGGCAACTGGTGGCCTTGGCAGTATGCAGACGGGCACCCTGGTTACCCTGATAATGTTCCTCTTCCTTGGGTAGATCCTGAAACAGGAGAGCTTGACTATAGTGTTGAACAAATTGCACCAGAATATCTTGATAAGATGTCTTATCAAGACTATAGAAACTTAGGTACTTATGTCAACGGTTCTGCATTTACTACTATAGATACAGACTTAGAAGAAATTTTTGTAAGCTTTGATTACTGTTTGTCAGAAAATATAATTCATAATTTAGAAGGACCATTATATTTCCCAAATCCAAGATTAGTTAATAACCCTATTGCTCAAGGAGTTGACACTGTTTGGACTTGGAGACCTGGAGGGTGTACAGATACTATTGTATCTACATATGGATTGTTTGACGCTGCACAAACAACAAACTCAGGAGTTCTTTGGAATTTTTATTTAATGAATGATCCAACTCAAGACAACATTTGGAATTTAACTGAAATGATGGAACGAGATACTACAGTAGCGGGCTACGATAGTATTTATGATTACAATTGGTATTACAGAAATGAGTTAGAAGCAAGTCAAAGTCTTTTTAATGGCTGGGATATATATTTTTCAAAAAATCCAGATGTTGGATTTAATTCTTACAGAGAAGGAAGTTTTTTTGGAGATGTAGAAACCATGGGTAGCAACGGTAACCAAGTATGGGAAAACCCTATTAAATCATTCATAGCAGATACTGCAGGTCGTTTTATGCCTCAGTTATATGGAGATGCAATAAATTGGGATTCAATTCTTGCACTCAATAGTTATACAGGTAACATAAATCTAGCTCCAAAGTTAGATAGCTGGCTTCCAGATCTTCCGGAGCTTGGTTATATGATGGATTTTTATCCAGATAGTATGAGAATGGATCCGGTAGAAACAAATCCTACTCAACCTTGGTGGGGTGCTGATTTTGTTGCTCCTGATCATTCAACGCCTCAGCCGTTTCCTACCATGGCATTTCAATATGTTGGAGGTGTTCAAAATACCGAGTGGATTGATAGGTATACTGGATATTCTTGGATGAATACTTTAGATGCATACGACGATCCTAGGATGACTTATCATCCACAAACGTTTGACTCAGATCCAGTAATACCTAATCTTCCGCCAAATAATAGTGAAGACCATCTTATATCATATAAGTTACCTACTGCTACCGATTGGGTTTATACATACGCGCCTAATGGCTTATTGTATGAATCTCAAACATGGAGTGAATGTCTTGAAGTAAATGATACAACCTTTTGTATTAATTATTTTAACGGAGTTAACCAAGCTTATGATGAGTGGGGTATTTCGACAGAAAATGATTTAACTGGTATTTCTAATAGCGCATACGATGACGCTGATCTAGAATTAGCTTTTAATAACTATTATACTAGACGTAACAGATGGGGTTCTCTAGCAAATCCTCTACATGGTTATTTAGACTTGGATTTAGTTGCTGACCGCTATTTTGAAGATTATCCTGAATCTAATCACTTAGAATTTGCTTGGTGGAATCCTCAAAACACTACTGGCACTTCTAATACAAATCCTGGAAATGTTCTTAATGGTACACGAAAATACTGGAGACGTAAGTATCATAGATATGGAGAGGAGATTGTAAGTGACGAGATTGAATATTTTCTTACATTGCTGACAGAGCAGTTTTTTGCTCAAAATGGAGAAGGTTTTTCTAATGAGTTAACTGAAGTTATTCTATCATTTTTAAATGAAGAAGGAATAGCACCTGGTTCTCCTGCATTTAACTGGTTAATAGGCGCTCCTGTTAATCCTAATGGTTATGTCGGCATTGGGCAATATGCAATGCCCGGATCAGGAGTTTGGGCACGAAATAGTTCAGGATCTCCCGTAAGTCTGGAAATAACTGCAGATATGGGCATCTATGATTTTGAATGGCCTTTAAGCACAGGTAATGAAGTTTATCTCGGATCATCAGGTCCTGGAAGTGATGGAACTGGATACGGAGGACGTGCAGCAGTTGCAAGTCAATCATCTCAGAATTACACTCCTGCAGACCATTCTACAATAGTTGTGCTTGACTATGTAAATGACAGTACGTATATGCCTTGGATCTTTTTACACCATCGATTTATGGACGATGCTACAAATGGTTCTGAGCAAATCTTTGAAGACAACCATAACTCTATGCCAAACTTTCCATGGGTCTTTACAGACTCTACTAAAGTTAGAGCTTCTAATTACGTTGAAGAATATGGTCCACACAATCAACAACCCTTGTATGTAAACATTCCTCAACCTCTAGATACTAATACAGGTGCTTGGTGCTTTATTCCTACTCTTTTTCAAGACACGGGATCTACTTGGTATGATGTAGAGTCTGGCAACATTTATAATAGACTTGGATTAGAGTTGTTTGATAGTAATGGAGATATTACTAACATCATTTATTTAGATAAAGGAGATACTCTGTGGATAAGGCATAATGATCCGTACGAGTGGCCTATTAAAGGCAAAATGTATTTTACCAACTTATATGGAGACATTAATGGAGATGGTATAATTAATATTAATGACCTTATAGAGTTGTTTACATACTTTATGTTATGTGAGGATGAAGCTTCTGAAATTGCATATTTTGACGCAAATGGAGACGGGTGTGTTACTACATCTGATTTCATAGTAGTCTTAGCAAACTTTGGAGGTACTGTAGGTAGTGCTATTGGTGACTTTAGCGGAAATTTATATGATGAAGTAGGCCCTGAAAGATTGCCTTACAGTGGAAATAGATGGGATCACCCTGATTGGCCTACTGCAGACATTGAAGCAGCTTTTGTTGGAGGTACTTTCCCAAGTATCTATGAAAATGGAAACGTTAGTGCTACAAAGATTTTAAATATGCCTGGAGAGAACATTCAGGTGTTTAACAGCAGATTAAACAGTTTTATAGAAGGTCAAAACTCTATTCAACTGCCAACAACTGGAGGTCCTTACTTTATTGTTACAGACAGAACAGTCTCATATTATGATGTGACTGAAGTTCCTGACGTTGTTACTGTAACTGTTACAGATGCTACTATTAGCGATGTAAACGGAGGTAAAACTGCAGTTCTTCCTTCTTTAGCTGCTGCGTACCCTGGGGGCGCTAATCAGTTTTGGACAAACTTCTATGAAGACATGAAGACAATGGATGGAGGATTTGATGAAGATAATGCTGATGCTCCTACGTTGGCTCAGATTTATTACGGTATTAACTCTGGAGTAAGCGCTAATCCTCTTAATTTAAACAATGCTAAAGTTGAAGGTTTAATTGACATGTTTGGCGCAGGTGATGCTAGACATGGATATACTCTTAAATCTTCTATTGGCGTTCAAAATGACGATCGATGGACTAAAACTGCTACAGGGTACACCAACTTTAAGCTAAATAGAGATTATCCACTTTTTCAGCCTACTATGATTCCTCTGGCTTACGCTTTACCTAGAGTTAAAACTTCTAGAGACGAGGATCAAATTTTACCAAGATTTGAAACACAGGCAAAAATAGATAGACTTTTTAACGACGGTATAGCTGAGAATTTTGATGAGTTTAGCGAACTTTCTGGAAAAAGAGAGCCTGCCGTTACAGAATGGGGAGGAGACATTAAAGAACATTATGATGTTCCTTTACATAATGGTGTATTAGCAATGTGTGATTTCATGACACTGCAAGACTATTTTGAATTTAAGATGTATGGAGTTAGTCCTAAGTTTGGACAAACTAATGCAGGTTCTTCAAATCCTAGAACTGTTACTGAAAGCTTTGGTACCGTTTACAATACTGGAGCAGTTGAAGGTGTTCCTAACGGTCCTGGTATTGGATACGCTCCAAGCTTGTGTAACAATCTTGCAGATTACAGCAGTAATATTGTAATTCCATTTTTAACGGCTAACATTGGAAATACCGTAGTATTACCTCAAGATCCTACGCCTGTTACTCAAGACGGAATTCAGCGTAATATTGATGATGCAGGTCACTATAACTGGTTTGGAAATTCTGCTGCATTTGTACATAACGGAAGTTTTGGACCGCTTGTCTATGATTTTAATATGAATGGTACTTGGGATGCAGATGATTTGACTATTTGGAATAACTTAGTTACAGTATGGAGTGACAATAATATCAGAGAAGGTCAAGAATCTTATTCTGATGCAAGTTATTACAGGCCTGCAACAGACGCTTTAAATGAAGTTGTTAACGTCATACATGACTATGAGGATGGAGGATCTTATTATGCTTCTTGGAATTTTAACAAATGGTTTGATGCTACTGTTACTGCAGATCCATTCGGCTACGTTGACAACTGGCATGCTTGTTTAAACCAACCAGAATGGAATTTAAACCTAATAAACCTTGTAGAATTAACTACAACTGCGTTTAAAGGAACAAGTGTTAAAGAAGATTCATTTTTGTACAACACTGATAGAACTGGATTTAATCCAAGTTTACTTGTTCCTACAGTCTTAAACAATTATGGAAAAGTTGCTATAGGCGACTATGTACCTGCCGGAGATTTACTTGAATATCAAGTTGTACCAAGTAGTAATTACTTTCCAGTTACGATGTATTGGCATCCTTGATCATGAAATGAAACCCTGGCTATGATATAGCATATGATGAAAGTAAACAGCAAAAAATTAAAAAGACAGAAAGAAGTATTACGTAGATGGGTAGCAAATAAGTGTAAGGGCACGTTAGAAGCGTGTACAGGATTTGGCAAAACCTACACTGCAATATTAGCTATTCAAAAGACGAACGAGCAATATCCAGATTACAACATACTCGTTGTAGTGCCTACAAAGCACTTAAAGACGCAATGGAGTAATGAAATTAAGAACCACGGCCTCACTAATACTGAGGTCGTGGTCATTAATACGGGTATTAAACACGCGAGAAACTGTGATTTTTTAATTCTTGACGAGATACATAATTACGCTAGTTATGTATTTAGCAAAATATTTTCACTGGTTTCTTACAAATGGGTTTTAGGATTAACTGCAACTTTAGAAAGACGAGATGAAAGAGATGTTTTAATTAGAGATAAAGCGCCAGTTATTGATAGAATTACATTAACAGATGCTTTAAAAGAAGGCTATGTTTCAGAGTTTGTAACTTATAACGTACCGCTTATCCTTAGCGAAGCTCAAAGTAAAGATTACCAAGAGATGAGCAATGAGTTTAGTTTTTACTTTTCTAAGTTTGGTCATGACTTTGGTTCAGCAATGCACTGTCTTAAAAGCAAACCTGCTCGTGAAAACATAGCTAGAAAACAAGGAGTTACAGAAGGTCAAGTAATGGGATGGGCAGCTCAGTTTCAAAAAAACTTAGCTCGTAGAAAAAGTTATTTGTACAATCACCCTATTAAGCTAGAAGCAGCTGGTCGCATTGTAAACAGTGTGGATTTAAAGATGATAACTTTCAGCGAAAGTATAGATTTTACCAAAAAACTTACGGATATTACACATCCTTGGTCTGCCGCGTATCACGGTAAGATGGCTAAGTACCAAAGAGACGCAGTCCTTAAAGATTTTGAGGACGATAAGAGAGACATCAGAGTAATCAACGCAGCTAAAGCGTTAGATGAAGGATTAGATGTACCCGGAGTAGAAGTGGCGTTGATTTGTAGTGGTACCTCGGGGGGTAGGCAAAACATCCAACGCACAGGACGTGCAATTAGATTTCAAGAAGGAAAAAAAGCATTCATCATTAACTTGTATATAAAGAATACACAAGATGAAAAATGGTTGCGAAAAAGACAAGAAAAGAACACTAACACGGTGACTCTAGAAGGAGTTGATGATTTGCTTTACAAGATTGCAGGAATCGAATCAGATAGAGTCACATTTGACCTATTTCAATGACCATAGATCTAACCCGTTTCGTAACATTTTTGCGAGATGCGAAAATAACACCAGGCCAGTACATATTTCTGGCTACTATGTATGAGAAGAAATACAATCTCATATACATGCTTAAAGAAATAAGAAAAAACATAGTTACTAAAGAAGAATTAGAAGATTTAATTGATCGAAAGTTCATATACAATTGGAATCCTGAAGGCAGTTATGCTCTTGATCAATATGAGGCTACACAAAAGTTTATAGACTTGTATGAAGGCAAAGCTGAATGGGTTTGTGCCGAACAGTTTATAGATGCTTTTCCAAGATTCATAAACATAAACGGCAAGCAAGTGCCTGCTCGTAATTGTGATTTAGATGTACTTGAAAAAAACTATTATCGTAAGATAGTAAAAAGAGGTTTACACGAAGAAGTCATGAAACAACTACTATGGGCTGTAGGTAACCACAAGGTATCTATGGGTATAGAAAAATGGTTTGTGTCTCGACAGTGGGAAGCTATAGAAGAAATGAGAAATTTTGAAAGCAATGTCAGCCTCCCAAGCGAACAGCAATTCTGAAGGATTGCTGATTAAACAAATAGGTGCTTCGATAAAAGAAACTGAGCAAGAGATTTATTCATCAATGACAGGTGATCGTAAAATTATGCGATCGCGTTGGAACTCGTTAAATAAATATTTGCTTGGAGGATTTGAATTTGGGCAGACCTACATGCTTTGTGGCGCTTCAGGCCATGGCAAGAGTTATATGCTTAACAACTTGTTGCAAGACTTTATTGACCCTACTATTCAAAAACATCGTTGTAAGATTTTACACTTTTGTTTTGAAATGAGCGCCAGCTCAGAAATCATTAGGAAATTAAGTAGCATTACTAGTATATCATATCGAGACATTCTTTCAGCAGATAAAACTTTAGGTCAAGATGAGTTTGGAGTTATTCAAGAGAAGTTACAAGAGATTAAAGAACAGCCTATCTATTTTTGTGAAACGCCTGGCAATCGTGCAGATTTGTACAACACGATTAAAAAGATGCGTCAAAAGTTTCCTGACGACAACTTAGTTGTTACGCTAGACCATGCTTTACTGGTACAGCAAATGACAGGAGAAAACGAAGTGCAAACTTTAGCAGAATTAGGTAAAATGTTTATTCAAATCCGCAAAGAGTTCAACACTTTAAATATTCTACTGTGTCAGTTAAACGACAAAATAGAATCTTCAATTCGTAGAGATCCAGGAGCAGCATCGTTGCACTTTCCTACTAAAACAGATATTCACGGTTCTAAACAGTTGTATCATGCTACTGACGTTTGTCTAGTAATGCATCAGCCTGCTTTATTAGGACTGGAAGTCTATGGTAGACAACATGTTCCAACTGTGACTGAAGATGGGCGTAACTTGATAGCAATGCATGTGTTAAAAAACAGGCATGGTACTCAAGGATACACTAGATTTGTGTCTGACCTGCATGCAGGTAGAATTACAGAATGGGTTGACACAAGAACACACATAAATTTTTAAAAATGGAACTACCTAGTAAAAAAACAAAAGCAGTAATTCAAGACCCTAAGTTTTTATTGCTTTATGGATCTCCCAAAGCGGGTAAGACTTCGACACTAGCTAAGCTAGATAATTGTCTTATTATCGATACAGAACAGGGCACAGATTATGTAGAAGCATTAAAGGTTAACGTTAACAGTTTAACTGCTTATACAGCAATGAGCAAAGCGTTTGCTGCTACTGATGTAAAGTATGATTACATTGCACTTGACACTATTGACAACTTAGCAACCTGGGTTGAACAATATGTATGCAAGCAAAATAATGTAGCTACTATTGGTGACATGGAGTATGGTAAAGGTTTTGCACTTGTACGTGAAGCTGTTATTAAAGCTATTATGAAGTTGCAAGAATTTGCTAGTAAGGGTATTATAGTTGTAGGTCACACTAAGACTAATACAATTATAGATGAGGATCACAACAAGGTTATTAATATGAATGAGCTAAACCTTACAGGTAAGCTTAAGAATGAGTTAATGGCTAATGCAGATGCTATTGGATTTGTGTTTAGAGAAGAAGGCAAACTGAAGATTTCATTTAAAAGCGGAGAAGTTGCTACAACAGGTAGCCGCTGTCACCACTTAGCAGATCAGATTTTAGAATTTAATTGGAAAAATATTTATATCGACTAATGTTTACAATAGACAACACACCAATAAATCGGGGGTTTCAACCTATGCCTGCCGGTACTAACGAGAACGTAAAACTTGTAAGAGTTGCATACGAGCCCTTTAAAAATGACGGAACAGGCGACAACGTCTTAAAGTTTGAATTTAAAGATGAGCAAAACAGGAGCTTTACACATAACGAATGGGAGATAAAACCTGATCGTATTAAGCAAAATGCTCAAGCTTGGAATACCGACTACAAAGAGCTTCTTGAAAAAGAACTTGCTGGTATGTCAGAACGCATTAAGCATATTATGGCTGCGTTTATGCCGTATGAAGACATTAAAGTTGCTGGTTCAACCTGGGCAGACTTTGCTAGAGCTATAATAGACAATCTTGGAGATCGGTTTGAAGACGTACCGGTTAGGATTAAGCTAATCTTGAATAAAAAAGATTATTGCACGTTTCCTAAAAGAGCTATCAATGACTTTATTGTCAAGATGAGCGCTCCTAATACCTTTTCATACAATCCTAAATACGATCGTATAGAGCCGTTAGGTAAAACAGATTCTGATCTTAATGACATTTTAAACGGCACGCCTGCGCTTGAAGAGCCAGTAGCAACACGTGACGAAGACGATGATTTAGCTTTTTAATTCGTTACACCGAAAGTGTAATGGAGTTTCGCTATAAGTGAAACCTTAGGTGAGGGGGGCTTTCGAGTCCCCCTCTACTTTTAATATGAATTTAGAATTTCACCTTTACGGAAGATCTCCAGGATATTCTGCAGCTCCCAATAAACGATTTTATATGGGGTGCTACCAATCAAAATACGAGCTTATGCGCGCACACGCATGG
>PDMX01010830.1_pt1 | contig 10492 bp, 10 predicted proteins | sample 1515501 | NCBI WGS metagenome assembly PDMX01 (sample SAMN07343022, study PRJNA328102) | Marine metagenome, whole genome shotgun sequencing project. | biome: marine; feature: bay; material: water; isolation source: viruses from water sample < 0.22 micron filtered, nuclease treated ...
GGATCGTTACCGCCACCACCGCCATCACCACCGCCACCACACATAGCTTATCCTTTCAACATAAGTTTGTAAGTGCCACCATGCATTTCAAAGTCAAATCTCTTTAAGAGTTTGTCTGTTCTGTCTAGTAACACTTGGGTTGAAACACCAATACAGACTTCAGCGACATTCCAAAGTCTGCCAAAATCTATGAATAATTTTAATAATCTTATAGAAGCTAATGAACCTCTATGTGCTTGATCAATGAACCAGACAAAGTCTGACAAAATGTAATCATGTCCAAAGAAGTATTCACTTACTCTACCTGCAATCATACCATTTAAGACACCGTCTTTTTCTGATACATAACAACAATGATTGTCCTGAGTTACACAAGTACTAAATAAGTTCGCTGCTTTATTATCAGACCAATCAAGACTAGCAAAAGCACTTTCATTGTGCATCTGTCTGCCTAACACTAGTATTTGGTCTGTGTCTGATAGAACACCTTGTCTGTAAATCATAAATAAAAGACCCTTATAATCTTTCTATGTGTCTGACTATAACAGACTTAGACACAAAAGAATACTATTTTGTGTCTATAACCAAAGCAAAATCTAGAATTTTTAAAGGACCTTGATCACTATTAGATGAAAAAACTATACTAATACTTTTTGCTCTATGCGGAATAGGAATATCAATAGGTCTCACACTTCCTTGAGCACTTAGAATTGAACCACCTGCAAATGAATCTTTTTCTGGTGTAACCACTGTTGTTTGAAGTGAGTTATCTTCAGAATCCCTAATATTTACTTGAAATCTTTGTTCTCCTACAGCACGGATAATCAGACGTTTATAATGTTTAAAAGTATCTGGTGATCCTTGTGATAATAGGGGAGTTCTTATTCTCCAACTAGGATTCATAAAATCATTATTATTGTGTGGAAATTCCAAAACTCCACCATCTCCCACTCCTTGTCTAGAAGTTAATAATAAAGGTGCAGAAGATCTATTGTCATTTGCTCCTGTTATTTGTGTTCTGTAGCCAAGAGTTGTAGATGTACTATTTATATAAGGAATCTCTCTAGCATAGTAAGAACCATAAGATGCTACCTGAGAATTACCAGTTCCACTAAGTGGATAAACTCTTCCTGCTGTACTAAAAGACAAATGACCAGAACGACCTGCTTCAGGGTCGTAAGTAAATCTTAACTCAGCAAAAGTTTGTTCACTATTCTCAATATCCTGTGGAAAAAAAACTCTATATTGACCGAGAGTACCATCAAAGACTGCTCTTGGTCCTGTAATAGAATATGGTGCACTTGCATCTTTTGTTTTTTCTACAAAACTTAAAAATAAATCTTGTACTTCCCTAGTGAAAGTCTTAGTTTCAAGTGTCAAACCTGAAGCTGCACGTTTCAGACTGTGTATACCAAAACGACTACAAAAGAATAAATCAGTTCCAACATTGACTGCGGTGTTTCTACCAAAGATACCTATCGGTACTCTAAAGTCTCTAGCTATTTCCCAAAGATTTATATTTGTATCAACTAAATAAACTAAAGTTTCATTCTTTCCAAAGACAACTAACTTATCACCTTCTAATACGGCAAGACCTTGTATTGTATCCTTTGATGTAAACTGGTTCTTCACATCAATAATAGCACCGTCTGTTTGATTGGGTGTTGTACCACTAGAAGTGTTAGTTCTCCAATCTGTAAAACTGTCTTGAGTACTTACATGAATTTCTGTCTCTCTTCCTGGGATACCTGCTACAACTAATCTATTTAATATGTTTACAGCCATCCCGCCTTTTGGATAAGCACCTAAAGTAGACTGCTGAATAGTGCCAAATCCACTGACAGTAACGAAAGAAGTGCCATCATAATAATAGGGATCATGACCTGCCATAAAAGCAAATTGTTTTTGATCAAAGTTGACTAAACTTATTTCACTTATGGCAGCGTTACTTACATTAAAAATTATGGTTGATGAGGAAACTCCAGTAGCTTTAGAATATGCTAAAACAGATGTATTACCTCCTAAATAATAATGAACCCAATCATTAGGACCAAAATGTTTTATAGCAAAACCATTAGTGCTATTAAGAGAACTTACTGCTTTCCATATAGCAGGACCTATTACAATCTGTCCTCTAAAATCTACATAAGCACTAATTAATTCAGCTAAAAATCTTTCAGACATATTTGAGGGACTAGTAACAGTATCTAGTCCAATAAATCTGTTATATGAAAAGAGCTTTCGAGCCATTAGGTATACTCATTAATTTCAACTGTAAGAGCACCTTGGATATTAGTTATTGAGCCAATCCAGTTGTTAAGGGTGTTTGTATAAATACCACTTCTTAAACTTATCAAACCTGTATTATTTGTGTCTGTATCATCTATAGTATAATAACTTTTAAGACCCTCTAGTAAAACTTCATCGTCTATTGCTCTATAATCAGTTATTGCAGTATATCTTTTAATTCTTGTTTTATATGGATTTGAAATAACTACATTACTAACGGTTGTATCTGCTGTATCTGCAATACGATATGTACCTGCAACTGTACTACCACCAACAGTTTTAGCACCTAATACAAAACTATAAAGATTTGAGCCACTAGCACCTGCTCCTGTAATCATTAAGGGAGTATAAGTACTGAAAGTAACAGTACCAGATGATATAACTAAGTCATTACTACCACTTGTAATAGAGCCTGTCTGATCATCATATGTATTATCAAGGACATCTAAGAAAGAGGGGTGTCTGTTTATGTCAGCTACAACTCTATTTGCATAATTTAAAAATCTTTCGCTTTCTAAATTCTTTAAAACAGTAGGACTTGCTTCACCCATTTCCCTCAAAGCATCATCAATTAATTCTGATAATGTAGAAAATTGACCTGACCCAGATCCTCCTGAGTTAAAGCTAACCATTCTGTACCTCTAATTCTACAATCTTTCCCTGTCTAAAAAATACATGTTTCCTCAGACAATTAGCTTCATCTTCTTCTAAAGCTACTTTGTTATCGTGAAATATTATTTTATGAGGACCTGCATCAACAGTGACACTTGGTCTAGAGGGAAATGAAAATATAGTTAAGTTTTTATTCACCTTTGCTTTAGCAGCAAGTTCTTTCATAGTAGGATCATCTCTAAGAGCTTGTACTTTTCCGTTGACAACAATAGCATCTTCTTCAGAAAAAATATGAGACTTCCTATATAAAAGGTGACCTTTGATTTGTTCGGCTAATTTTAAATCAACCTCTAATACTCCACCATGAAACGGGTATATTTTTTCACCTATGGTTATTTCCATGTTGGGTCTTTTAGCAAAAAATTTAATTGTTTTTTTAGGTGTCAATCTAATCTCCTATAAGTTGAAGAGAACCACCCGTTAAGATGGTTCTCTAAATGCATAGATTATTCTATGTTAATGACTGCCAACTTGAGATAACAGCATGTGTCTTTTCTTGAAGAATTTCTAAACCTGCTTCTGTTAGATATTCATCTGTGACACCGTCAACACCGTTACCCTGACGATCTTTCAATAATGAAGTATCATCAATGTATCTATATCTTAAATCCTTAGTATCTAAGATAATAGCATCAAACTGAGCACCTGGAATCTGTCTAAACATAGGGTGTGTTTTAACTTGTAATGTACCTGCAAAAGTATTGTAGGTAGTAAAGTTAACACCATATGAGTCACCAGTACCAGTACTGTTGATTTGATATCTTGACTTAGCTAGTGTCTGAAGATGTTCTGCAACCTTCCATCCACATAACATTAACTTTTCAGATGAACCGAAAGCGAATGCTTTTTCTGCTAAGAAAGTATCGAAACCTGCTTCAGTTAAGACATTACTTGATGATCCTGCATCCTGTACGTTAGTAGTGATGGAGTTAAATATACCATCAGTATATCTTTCTGGCATACCTGCGGAACCTGCTACAATGTCCTTTTTACCAAACAACATTGCTCTTTCCATTCCCACCATGTGCTCTTTTAAAGCATCACGAGACTTCTCTAAATACTGATCTCCAGTTCTGAAGTTAGTATGCATAGCAGTTCTTGTGATTGAGTAAGGTGTTCTGAAAATTTGGCAAAAGTTCTCGGTGCTTGCAGCATCGTAACTTACTGATGTTGGAGTGTCTCCACCTTCAGCATTACCATTTCCAACCATGAACCATGTGTCACCCGCAGCAACAGCTACACCTGTTCCACTATTACCAATACCTCTAGTAATTGTGAAAGTTGTAGTTGATGGTAGGGCAGTAATCTTAGCAACTTCACCAGTTCTGAAGTTTCTAATTAACATTCCTACACGGAAAAACGCAGCATCACCCGCAGCAGAGGCGGTTAAAGTTGTTGCATTGTTAGCGGCTGTACCTGAGTGAGTAAAGGTAAAGCTAGGTAGATCCTTCCTAAAGTTGTGGAATTCTGGATCATCGGTTGCTTCCGATGGAAGCATTGAGAGAATAGCCGTAAGCGGAGCCGAACCATTCGGCTCTAACATTAGGTATTTCTCTCTATAGTTTTCGGGGCGGTGATCGGCTGCAAAAGAGCCAGTTCCCCTCATACCAAGAGTAGTCATAGTAGTACCTCATTAGGTTAGAGTTAAATTAAGTTCGTCTGTTCGATTGCTCCTTGGGTTAATAGTAAATAAACTTAGTTTCCCTAATGGTCTTTAGTTTAAAATACTGCCGTCTGGTAGGCATTCATAATTAGACACTTATAAAGTACATCAGACACAGACATAAATCAACACTATTGTCTATGTCTGAGTCGTTTTTTTATAATAAATCCAACATTTGAGTACTAAAATCCTGTTGAGGACCCTTTCCAGTAGGTACATCTGAGCCTCTTGAAGCTACAGTTTCACCACCTGCACGGGATATATTCTTCTCAACATTCATTTTCATAGCATTTTGTTCAGCAACACTTTTGTTTCCAGAAGTGATAGCATGATAATCTCTGATAGCTTTATCCATTGCTGCGGGATTATTTCCAATAGCTGCTTTATAATTACCAAAGGTTTGATCTTGCATATCTACCCAAGAAATAAAGTCATTGAAATCTGCTTCAGTATCAATTCCTAATTCGGAAGCAGTTGCCGCTGCTTGAGAGTCAACTAGAGTTTGATTAGCTCTAGTAGCACTTAATGCTTGAGCTTGTTTAAAATTATTTACATCTTCCATAAGGGTAGGGAGTATAGTTGCAGCTTCCTCTACAGCCTTGGAATACTTAAACATATTTTGCATAGCCAAGAATGCATCATCCGTAGGTTGTAATCCATTTTCATCAAAGAAGTTTTTAGCCATTTTAACAGCATTCTCATCAGACATGACATTCTTTGCTAGAACTCTTGGATCATTAGCTAATTCAGCAGGTGTTTCTGTAGGGTTACCTGTTGGATTTTCCGCTGCTTTTTGGTTATTCATACTATTAAGCATACTGGTGCCAATCATATTAGCTAATTGATTTGGATCTGTAACACCTGTTTGCTCACTAATTCTTCTTGAGAGTTCCATAAGTGGACCATACTTACTTTCAACAGATTTAAACTGTTGAAGCATAGTGACCGCTTTATCTTCTGGTATCTCTTCTTCTTCACCACGATACTTAATCTTAATCATTCTCGATATGGCATCTGCTTCAGCAGGAGATATATCTTGAGCATTAGCATCGCCTACTTCTGCATCACCTCTAGGATCAGGGTCATTAGTCACTTCAAAATCGAAGTCAACAGGCATTCTGTCATTTGACTTTAATCTTGATGCTGCATCAAAACCTGACTTATCAGGATTAGCCTCTGCATCTGTAGGGGGAGTAGGTGCATTAGCGGGTGGGTTTACTGCTTGGTTTGGATCTGTAATTGCCCCAGATCCTGGGTTTCTCATAGCAGTTACGTCTGCTTCACTTGGATTAATCGCCATTTTTATTGAGCCTTTCTAGTTCCTCTTCCGCTTGAGCATCGCCTACCATCTTGGTAGGTAAATCAAGCACAGTGCGGAATGCCGACATTAAAGCCGCACAAACTCGTAATTGATCTGCATCAGCAGAGGCATTACTAATTAATGCGGTTTCCACCCTATTAAATTCTGTCAGAATTCTTTCTTGGTATATTTTCCAAAAATAATTATCTTTGAGTTTCTCCAAACCCTTAGATAGTTCAGTACTTTTTAGTTGTTTAGCCAATGTATTTCCTCAGTCTATTGTAAATACTTTATGTATGTCATCAAGTTCATGTAAGCGGGGTTTGTCCCGCCATTGCTGCCATTTGTTCTGGATCCATTTGTGAGGGTCCTCCAACTTCTTGTGCTGCTTGTGACATAGGCACGATGTTACCTGCCTGTAATTCTTGCTGAATTTGTTCATCGGGAACAACCTCGCTCGGACTTTTCTTCCAATTTTCTACATCCTCAAAACCAAAACTTTCAATTAATCTTTCTACGAATTTATCCATATCCCAAGTTTGACCTAGACCTGTTTCCGCTAAAGTTCTTATAGCTTTAGTTATGTTCTCTGAGTTTTCTTGAGGTGAGGTGGGTAAAGTTCCGTCTACTACAACATAATCAAAATCACCCATGATTTCTGATCTGTTATATTTGACATCTCCACTAGGATTCTCTGCTGAAATTTCTTCGGGCATATTGACCATTCCGCCATCTACCTCGAAGAATTGTAAGTTTGCTATCATCTGTCTAACGAGAGGTCGTATAGTAGTTGATGAAAGTAATCGTGCTTGCATTCCCAATCTTTGTTGACCTAGAGTTGTCATTCTGGCTATTTCAGTAGCAGTTCTCTGTGTCTCGGATTGTATACCTTGTGCAGTGTCATTGGCTGCTGCAAGTCTTTGCATTAATTGTCCTGTAGTATCTAAGTCATTAAAATAATTTCTAGTTGCATCAGGTACTGTTAAAGGAAGAATGGCATCAGATGGATTAGCACCTGGAAGAGTTCTAATAAGTCTAGCTGCATTCGGATCTAATATGTCCCTTATGTTAACTCGGTTAGGATCTACAACTAATCTGTTCTGTACAATACTCTGTACGTTTTCAACCCTAGTACGAAGTAACCAATCTTGGTACCTCTGTAATGGCATCATTAAGTCGTAGAGTGAAGATGAAAAAGTTTTATGTGCATCATACTGCCCTTCTCCGTGGATAAGAGGGATATCTTGATGCGGATATGGCGAAGGATCAAACTGTATAACCACACTCTCATCTGCCACCACAATACGATATAAACCGAACGGTGCGGATATGCCCAAACGATTTGGGTCCATAAAAACATAAAGAGTGTTGAGTACATGAGCGTGACCTAGTCCGAAGTGATTTTTATAGTCACTAGTATAACTCCCCGAGAGCGTTGGGTCTATGCTCTGATCACGAATGGTGTCTTTCAAAAATTGATTGGAATTCCATGAAACATTAGGTCTGTGGTTCTCTATTCTATCAAGATTCTGATAATGACCACGTCTGTATAATGCAGTTAAACTTGCCCAAGTTCTATAGCCTACAAAGTCTGCCTCGTGTCTATTCTGAGCCGTAACTCTTGGATCTGGAAAATATGCCCACGGGTCTATGTTTACTGGTGCATTACCATCTTTGCCATAGAAGTTAGCTACGGGTGCCATTCCATATCTGTTATTGTCTAAAAAGATTTGATATAGCTTCTGCTCATATCCAACCTTTCTCATATTATGATGTAATCTTCTTTCTAATAATCTACCTGCTCGTCTATCAGAGTCTAAACTTGTTCTTTCTATTCTGAAAGGGGGAGCTCCACCAAATATGGCTAGATTATAAGTACAAATAGTATCTGATATTGATCTACTATAAGGTGTCTTTATCTGATCTATTAACCTATATTTCTTAGAGTTACGAGAGTTAGTACTAGAATTACTACCTGCGGAAGCAGTTCGGGCAGATCTAACATCGTCTACAACTCTACTTGGAACATATATATCATGAGTAACCTCGGCATCTGACCAATAGTCATATCGTTTTGATATGCGGTCATAACTTAAATCAAAGTGTGAATGGACAAAGTCAACTAACTTTTTTTCCGTTTCTTTATCCAAATTTTGAGCTGCGTTTTCAGAGTTGTCCAATGCACGAGCAACTTGATCCAACCCAGTCTGCACTTCTGCCCTAACGATTTCCATACGGTTTCTAACAGATCCCATAGATTCAGCATCAGGTTCTGGATCATCTGCATCAGACAATCTATTATATTCTTGAACCACCTGACTATCGTTAATAATATCTCTCTTAACGTCATCTCTAGCATTTTTAATTGACTCCATTGGGTTAACTTGTGGACCCATGACATCGGGACCCACAACTTCGTTCATTCTTTCTCCTGCTGCATTGTCAGATATGGTGTCTGTGTTAAATACAATAGACTCTAAACCTGATTGATCGCCTCTTTTATCTGCCATGTTAATCCTTATGTTTTCTTTCTACGGGGTGCAAAGTGAATGTCGTCACTCTTTTCCATAATCTTGCAGCCATTCTTCATGTGACCCTTTGTTTTAACTCGTGGTCTCTTAGCTTTTTTTATATTTATTTGTTTAGGTTGCATCATTGTCACCCATTCCATTACTATACCCCAAGACATAGACATAAATCTACACTATATTCTAGGAAAAAGCTAGTAAGAGTTTTCTAATTCTCCAACTCCTCTAACATTGTCCAGATCAATATTATTCATAGTAGCGTTCATCATCAGGGGCATAGATGAAGCTGCAAGAAATAAAGCGGTAACACAATCGTCATGAAAACCTCTAGGAGCTTCATATCTTATTCTACCTGTAGCGGTAATACTGTAAGAGTAAGCCTCTAATTCTCTCCACAAATGTGTAGTGTCATGACTTGGATCAGCTATTGTTCCTGGTTGTGGTATCTTCAAAACACCTTCTTCTATAAGAAGCATTAAGTTCTGCACCATCTGTGCTTTCTTTTCATTAGTAAACTTAATGGGTTCTATAGCTAAACCTTTACGAGATAAGTTTTCAAATATAGGATCACCTACACCAGTGGCATCCATAATTACTTTCCCTCGAAACCTTGCACAAAAATATTCTATTCTTTGACTAATGACAGACCAATCTAATTGGTTAAACCTATCAAACCCAATTACATTTGAGTTGGAATCCAGTGCAACTAGACAAGTAAAGTCAGTATGTTTAGCTAAGTCAACTCCAACACGACATCCATCAGCTTGTGCAACAAGTGCGGTGTTAGCACTTCGTTCCATCATCTGATCTAACCCACGAAATACGGCACCACCAGAATCCATAAACTCTGCCATGAATTCTTGTTTAAACATATCAGATGGTAATTCGTCTCTTAATCTATCTAATTCTTCATCACTAATAAAAGGATTGGTTTTAGTAGGAAATCTAAAAGTCTTCCAAGGATTTGGTTTACCATTCTCTAATTCTTTATCCAAACCTCGTAGATAAAATTTATGAAAAGCATTTTTACCTTTAGGTGTGCCCATAACCCATGCCCATCCAGTTCTATCTAATAACATAGCGGCAACTGGACCTGCCCATAATTCATCTAAGTCAGAAATAAAACCTGCTTCATTTAAAATAACACCATCGTACTGACCACCACGAAGGTTATCTGGTTGGTCTGCGGAGAAGAATGTAATACGATCGCCATTAATTAGACGAACTTCCATTGGTGGTGTTTCGATACACTTCTCAACAAGTCCACCACTTTCAGCGAAGGCTCTAAAAACTCTAAAACTTTCTTTTCCTTGCGGGTTATAGACGGGATTAAGCCATGCATATAATTTTTTACCCCTAGGACTTTTATGAGTAAGGCTATGTGATAAAATTTTAATAGCAGCCATGTGGTCTTTGCCCCATCTACGACCACATACTAAAGTAATAAACCTATGTGGGTCTTCTAGGACTAATTGTTGGGCATGATGAGCCTCAAAGGTTACATCAGTCATCTTTAGATGGTCTCTTAAATGACAAAGTATTTATCTTTTCTGCTTTACCTTGAATAACACCATCGATAGGAGCAGTTAATGTATCAAAATCCACACTAGGACCTGTTTGATTTATAGTAATATTGACTTTACCACTTTCAATAGGGCTCTGTTTACCCTCCATACTAATAGGTGCTTGGTTAGGTAGACCTTTTTGTAGTACCATTTTAAACAATTGTAGCTGACCATCGGTCAAAGCTCTATCTTCTGGTACCATTAACTGTACTGTACCATTATTCCCATAAACTCTTTCGGGTTGAGCGGACATATAACCTACTAGTTTATCTGCCATATCAGGTAAATACTGATATATGCGGTCAATAAACTGTCTTTGGTTACCTAAGAAAGAAGGGTGCTGCATAAGCATATCTTCTCTTTCAACTTTTGCTAATTCCTGTTCCAATTCAACCGCATTTTGCAGCCTTTTTGGGACTTTACTTATTCTTCTTGCCACTATCAGACACTCCAGACACCTATCAATTTTATAATA